>Ga0209611_10001968_pt1 | contig 35898 bp, 27 predicted proteins | sample S1TSphgellanicum_3_FD_187693 | JGI IMG/M metagenome (GOLD analysis project Ga0209611, IMG submission 187693) | Host-associated microbial communities from peat moss isolated from Minnesota, USA - S1T2_Fc - Sphagnum magellanicum MG (SPAdes) (version 2) | ecosystem: Host-associated > Plants > Peat...
CCTTTTAAAATCCTCATTTGGGCAAAACTATGTTAAAAACAAAATAAATACAATTAATTGGAGTTTTATTGGTTCATTACATTCCAAATGGTCATTTCCCTCAAGTGGAGGAAAAATTCATTTGGAATGCAATGAACCAAAAAGACACTCAGGTGATTAAATCATATGAAGATCTCCATCCACCATAGATGGGATATAATTTCCCAACATGGTTGTCATTTTGTTGGGTTTGTCGCTTATTTGTTTGTTAGCACGCAAACTAAGTAGGCACTTTCTTCAAATCAAACCTTTGTCATCTAGAAACTTTTATATGGAAGTACTTCTAAAGGCAAAAACTCAACCATTATGATGTTGCACTCTTTGCTTGGGAATTCAAAACTTGAGGTAATTCAAATTGGACAGTTGTGTGATGGGTGACCATTTCACATAATTTGGAAAACACTTTTGTATGTAATCTAAGTAAATGTGTACAACATAGATAACATTAATGAATTTTTGACTTTATTTATGTTTTTATGATGGCCCAAGAACATGCTTATTCTTTAGTTGTAAAGAGACTTTGTAATTATGAAATACCACTATGAGCTCAATATATACAAGTGTTATTTTATGAAATAACTCAAAATTTAAATCATTTACTTGCTTTAATTATTCATGCTATGGATGTAGGAGCATTAACTCCATTTTTGTGAGCTTTTGAAGAGTGAGAAAAACTTTAAAAATTTTATGAAAAAGTTTCGAAAGCCAAGATGCATGCTAATTACATATGACCATGCGGAGTGGCATAAGATATGCCTTTAGGCTTAAGTGAAAATATTTTTCTATTTACACAAAAAATTGCTTCTCATATTGATGAAATGGAAGAAATGTTAACTAACAATTATATTTGGAAACAATGATTAGTAGATATTAGTAATATTACTACACAACAAGCTTTGGCTTTTGTATAAAACCCATTCACCCCATTGACCTAAACCTTCAATTTTGCACTTAGGTAACAAGCATACATAGGCCCCTGATGTATGATGTAATGTTTTGGCATCCATTGTTTGCAAAGGTGGCTTCCATATTGTGATATAATAAAAGTTGAATGCACTCCCTTTAACCAAATTTCACTCCTCTTGTTGGTGAATTGACACAAAAGTTTACAAAGATGACTTTCTCATTTACATAATGTTGTTATTGTTGATCCCACATAGAGACATAATTCATTGATCATGTTTTGCATGAGGATTGTGACCTAGGAATAGGTGCAAACATAAGAAAGATGTGATTATAATCAATGTTTTTTTGGGACAAATTTGATTTTTTTTCCAAAATATTGTGAATTTTTGGGTAATTTTTTAATGTGTAAATTTGACTAACTTGTCTCATTATTTGGAAAATTGTGCCAAATTTTCAATGTCAAAAAATTGAAGGGAAAAAAGGCCCCTTGATTTCAATAGATAGTGGTTCCCAAAAAAATTATTCCTTCCCCTAACAACATATATACTTTATGTAATTTTCACAATTTAAAAAATTGTGATTATGCCAACAAAGCTTGGGTATTAAAGGTTTGGAGGGCCACCTTTTTCCATTCAGGTCATTTCTCTCAAACAACAATTTTCATTTTCATTTCAAAAAATGCAAAAATCCTTCATTTTAAGTTAAGCGATAGAGGTAGAATTGGTTACATCTTTGATTTACCCCTTGTGAACTTAGTTCTTAGTTAATGTCAATAGTTGAACCAACCTCTCTATTACCACCTTGTCTTCAATTTTATTTTTTTCACAATTTGAATGTTGGATTGGAGCTGCAAAAACAATGATGATCACCATGAACACAACAAAGAAGAGACAAACAACTAGGTTGATTGTTTTAGTGTGAGAATCAAATATTAAAACACCTACCAGAAAGAGAGAACAATGATGAATCGTAACATAAAAAACAAAGAAAAAAAACAACAACAAATGACAATTTTGCAAATTGTAGGAGTAGGAAGGATGGCGGCCTAAGTAATGAAAGGAGGAAAAGAGTGCAAGAAAGATGTGCAAGCAAAAGGAGAGAGACAAAGGGGAGAATGGAACAATTTGGGCTCAACATAATGAGCAGAAAATGGGGTCTGGATGATGTGTCATGCTTGCCATCACTATTGCATTCCTACAACATTCGAGGTCACCATCGTTAATGTGTTTATGCAATGGGAAGAAAGTTTGTTTATTTTTATTTTTATTTTTATTTTTTAGGGCTTGCTTGGGCTTTTGCGTCCTAATGTTTTTGGTGTAGCCTTTTATTTCGTTTGGTTCATTTTTTGTGTATTCCATTGATTCGAGATGCCCCTTGTCCACATTGCTTTGGCCTTTACATTTCAAGCGGCCTCTTGAGGCATGTCAAGAGTGATCATTTTCATGCCAACTTCATCTCCCAGGTTAACTAGGTTTTTTTGTTTTTACAAGTGTGTTTTTTTCCTATGTTACACCTTGGTTTTATCCCCCTTGCTTCATAAGGTTGGTTTTAGGTTCAATTTAACTTCATTTTGGGGTTATTTGAGGTTTGTTTCATGTGATTTTGATTGTTTCATAGGAACCCTCAAACCATTCAAGACAAGGTCAAATAAGCTTTTCATTTACCCTTTGATTGAATTACTCAAAATCCAATGGACAAGTCATCATGGTTCCTTCTCCTCTTGTTGCCATGCTAGTGTTTACATTATACTTGAAGAGGTTGTTCAAGTCAACGAGGGTTTTTCCCCGCCTTAGGAGGTTTGTGGCAGGTAACTTGTCTTTTTTTCATGAAAAGTCTTCTTGTGCTTCATGTGCTCCCCATTCCCATCGTTCATTGGATGATTTTTCAACCACTTGTCTTCGCTAATGTTGAACTTTGGGTAAAGTTAGAAAGTATAGTTGTGTAGCTAGAGCTCTTTAGCCCATGACTCCAACTATTCTTTTAGAGGATACTATTGTAACTCTGTGTCAATTACAACCCCTTCCATCAGACCATGTCCTTCCATTAATTTTTTATTATTAGCTTAAGCACACCTTTGTCTTGGATAAGATTTTGTTTGCATAGACCTTAACCATTACTCCCCATTTATTTTTGGGTGGGCTATTTAAGATGGTTTATGAACACCTTTTGGGATGTTTCATACCAAAGGACCCATCTTTAAGGTTTTTGGAATTATTTTAGGCTATTATTATTGTTGTTGATGATGATATCCTTAGGTTGGTGGCTTTAATGCTAGGGGTTAATATATTATTAGCAATGGCAAAGGACACTAGAGGTTTTTGTCCTATTGCCGTAGGCAAAACATTTTTTTGATTTATTAGTCATTCCATTGTCTTATAGCTTTAGGGGTCGTTTCAAGAGCACCTATCCCCCCATTAGTTTGAAATATCGACCCATGGAGGTTATGAGACCATCCTTTTTGGCATCAAAACCCTCTTCGATTTACACCCTAATTGGGTCATGATGTAAATCAACGTAAAAAATGTTTTTAATAATGTTTTTCAGTTATTACTCTTAGAAAGTTACAAGATGCTAGGGACCTTAGGTAAACATTGTCCCTTTTACTAGGTTGTTTTATGGTGTTCATTTTTTTTTTATTACCAGCATGGACATCATGAGAAGGGGGTCACCATTATTGAATCATTTTCAGCATGAAGCAGGGTGACCCCCTAAAAAGTCTTTTATTGCTTTATCCCATTATTGAGCACTCCTAGAGACCATTGTGTGAGCCCCTAACTATGTCTTTCCATCCCTAGTGGATGATACACATAACGTGGGCCCTATGAACAAGATTGTCCCTACCTTTGACCATCTTTCGATCCAATTAACCTTAGTTGGGCTTAGGGTCAAAACATCAAACTGCAAGCTTTGGGGTTCATTAGAGATCTTTTCAAGCATAAATGTTTTTTAGGGTTGCATTTTGGTCATAGATGGTTTACACATTTTGGGTGTGTTAATTGGTTCTTAAAACTTTGTCACACATTTTTTGGATGAGGTTTTATTTTAGGACATGGTGCATATCAATGATCTTCCTTTGTTAGAAGACGCACATGTTGCATTGGGCATTTTGTCTTCATGTGTTGTTCATCGACCTTCTTGTCTCATTTGAACAATACGTCCTTCTTTTTCCTTCTTGTTTCTTTTGGCGAATTTCAACAAGAAAATTATGTAGGTATGTGGGGACACTATGGGTCCATGGACATGGGTATCTATTTAAGGCCCTTTAGTGGGTTATCAGGCTTGATTATTGATATCTTTTGGTGGTATAGGCCTTTTATGTATAGAGGATTGTGCTCCATCTGCTTTTCTAAGAAGTTAGGTTTTAGTGGCTCCATATTTGTGTTCCAGGTTTTGTATTTTTTATAGACTTATTTTGGAAGAGTATGTTTCTTAGGTTAAAGGGGGCCCACACCTCTATTAATGATGCCTTTGTGTAATTTGAAATAATCTTCTTTCCATAGTTAAAGAAATGCACCTTTTAAAAAAATGTTTGGCAATTATTGGTGCCCTAGGTTTGTACGCATCTTTAATGGACATCCATTTCGAAGAATGATTCCATTTCCTCAGCATCCAAAGTTCGCATTCACTCTTATTTCAATGAGGGGGTGGGGCTATAGTTGAGTTCTAAGCCATCTCTCCATTCATTCCACATCACAGACTTTACTTTCACCTTAACATTGCATTTTCATTTTTGTTTGATTTAGTTTTTGACATTTAACTTTTTCATGTGTGAGTGTGGACATGGGTTAGACGCATTTGGCACGCATCTAGGATGTTGTCTATTTGGAGGTTAGTAGATAGTCACACATGATGCTATCAAAGACGTCATGTATGCATTTGTTCAAAAGAATGGGCACATTATATGGAAAGAGTGGTGATACACCTTTATGTTAGGGGTTTCATTACGAGCCGATCTCTACATGACTCGTGAGGACTAGGTCTTTGTTGTTGATGTGGCAGTTATTGACTTGACATGGGATTCAATGATTACGAATGTCATTAGTTGACCAAAAGGGGCAACTATGGAACTTAATGCCATTGCTAAGATCTGCAAGTATAGAAGGCTTTGTGAAGGGCACCACTTTATTTGGATGGCCATGAAGGTGCACGGTGCACCCATGCATGACATGGATCGTTTAATTAGGGAGTGTGCTCATTTTTTTCCATGATAGATGATCAAAAGGTCATTTATCCTTGTTTTTTTGCATTTAATTTTTCAAATAACGTATTAATATTTTTTTTGAATGTATTTTAGCTTTTGTTATAGAAAAAAATATTGCATTAATAGGAGATGCTTGTTCTAGACCTCCTATTATTATTATATCATATGATTTACATGTTGGTGACATTAGAAAGGGTTGTCGGTGACATAACTTCCTATCATGAGAAGGATTAGTTCTCTCCATTCTTTGGTTCTTGCAAGCCAGCTGTTTTTTGGCCTTTCCTTTTGTCCTTTTGTCTTCTGTGTGATGGTTCTAGCCATTGATTTTTTTGCCTTGGCCTTCTCTTATTAAAATTTTAGAAATTCTTAAAGGACTCATGTCCATTCTTCACCTAGTTCCATTCCTTCTTTGTATTGGTACTTTCATCAATAAAGTTTGCCAATTTACACCATTCACAAAGGACCATCTCAAACTAATCACCTTTTGTCACCTCTAGACTTCTGCCCTTTCCAGAGTCCAGACTCGCCTCTCATTCCTCACAACTGACTTGTTACACAAGCAGTTGGTGGCTGAGTTTAGGTTGTTGATATCAGTCCATAGTTGGATGTCGACCACTAGCAACTCAACTCAGCCGTAATTAGTTGGATGTCAACCAGTAGCAACTCAACTTGGTGGTAAGTAGTAGAGTCCGTAGTCTGATGTTGACTTGTAGCAACTGAACTCAGATGTAAATAGTGTGATGTCAACTTGTAACGACTCAACTTGGCCTAATGCCCCTCTGTGTTTGTACTTCCACTTTCTCCAGATTGGTGCCTTTATTGGTGGTCCCCTTCAGGATAGAGACAATCAGATGCACCATGGAGCAGGCCAAAGTTTGACATCCCTACAGTTCTAGCATCATGTGCAGTCCATTACAAAAACATTTCTGGCATAAGTGAAGGATCCACTTGGGCTTCACTACAACATCATGATCCAGCGTTTGGGGGGGGGGGGGGGGGGGGATATTCGGCTCTCTGATCACCAAAAGAATTTTTGTAATTAAAAAAAATCGGTTTCTAGTTGCAAATTCAAAAAAAATTGCTGAAGTTTTTTGTCAAACTTTCCAAACCACAAAACTTACCCCAAAAAAACCCTCGCAACTCGCCATGTATTTCTAGTTTAGTATGTTGAATATTTATTATCCTTATGGATGTCATTTAAAGGACAAAGTCATTAATTGTAACGACAAGCCACTTGCTAATGAAGTTTGGCAAGGTTACAGCAATCATCATCAGAATGTGAATGACGCAGAAGAAGCTTCAGGCGCAAGCTTGAGGAAGGAATAATCAATAGGGAGACACACGCGCGCCTCTTTGGGCAAGTTTGGGGGCACTTTTTTAGGTTGGAGAGAAATTCATGGAGTTGGATTTGGCACTTGTTTTGACATCTCGATTGAGGTGTTGTTGGCTTTCAGGTATGTTTTGGGCTTTCATCCCATGTGCCAAATACGAGGGGTATTTGGTAAGGAAGCCGATGAAAATTGTCGGAGATCAATTTCCTGGAGTTGGATGGTGCACTCTTTCGATATTTCGATTGAGGTGTTGTGAGCTTTTGGGTGTGTTTTGGGCTTTCATTCCATGTGCCAAAACGAGGGGCTGTTTCTTTAGGAAGCCCACGAAAATTGTTGGAGAGACAATCACGGAGTTGGACTGTGCACAACTTTTGATGTCTCAATTGAGGTGTTGTTGGATTTCAGGTATGTTTTGGGCTTTCATTCCATGTGCCGTAACGAGGGACCGTAAGGTAATGAAGGAAATGAGAGACAAAATTCCTGGATTTGGATGGTGTAACTCCTTTGAAATCTCGATTGAGGTGTTTCGGTGTGTTTTGGGGTTTCATTCCATGTGCCAAAACGAGGGGCCGTTCGGTAAGGAAGCCGACGAAGAAGACGAAGAAGAAGGCAGTATGTGTGTGGGTTTTGTTTGTTTTTCGGGTCTTGTCGCGGCGGCTCGCTGCGGCTCTCACGCTTAATTGCTTCGAACACCAACTTGCAACTTCGCGCATTGGGTAGTTGTATCTTTTCTGCATTCAATTGGTCTGGTTTTTTTCTCTATTTTTGGAACGATTTTCTCAATTTTTGCGGAAGAGGAAGCGCTGGAAGCTTGAAAGTTTGGAGTGAACTAGAAGCTTTTTTGTTGTTGGGTCGCAGAAGGTTTGTTGCAATAGAGCTTGAAGAGAGGGTGGTGGTGGTGTGGCGATGTCGTCGTCGTCGTCTGACATCAGCAGCGTATCCACTAATCCGGAGAGCAACGAGGAGTTAACGCTGGCTGTAAAGTGGGTGGGCAAGGAGTATACGGTGCGGGTGTGCTCCGATGATAGCGTAGGAGAGTTGAAACGGCGGATCTGCGAAGTCACCAATGTTCTTCCCAAGCGTCAGAAGTTGCTCAACGTGAAGGCCGGTGCCAAGCCTGCAGATGACACCATGCTGTTGTCGCAATTAGGGCTTAAACCTTCCATCAAGATTATGATGATGGGGTATGTCAGCCTGTCTGTCAGTCTGTCTGTTTTCCTGCTGGAAATAATAAGTATCAGGTTATGAACGTAGCAACACTACAATCTTGTGGCATACATTTTGCACAACGTGAAAACTCACGAATCTGGAGCCTTTCAAACCTTGAATTTGTCTATTGCTAAATGTTTTTATAGAGAAAGTGAAGAACCCAAGAGTCCAGCACATCCCAAAGAATATTCAATTGGGTCCTTGGTGACTCCTAGCTTTGAGAACAGGGCCAGGTAACACAAGTGAGAACTGTTAGCCAGCACACTATGTTTTAGGGCTTTTTTGGATCTCTGGATAACCTAGCATATGCACAAAGAAGATCCACAGAATATAGTCTCTGTTCTCTGGCGTGTCCTGAAGAACATTCAATTGGTCCCTGGTGAGTGCTATCTTTTGAACAGGGCTTGGTAACCACAAGTGAGAACTGTTAGTTAGCACACTATGTTTTTGGGCTTTTTGGGATTTCTGGATAACCAAGCAAAAAATGTGAAAGGAAGATCCACAGACTATAGTCTCATTCTGTGAATTCAGTGGCCTCATCAGCTCTGCTCATCTTTTCTAGACTGCATGCATTTAGGCCCTGAATGCCCATCAGCTTGTGGAGCTTGTCCCACAGTGTGCAGACCAATTTGGTGTTCTGTTGCAGGCATAAGGAAGTGCCTGCAGCTTGCTGCTCAGAGATAGACATCCTCCCATGCAGATACACATCCTGTGCTGAAAATACTACTAAAACTGAAGTTGAATTATTGAGCTTGCTGGATCTATCTTGCCATGTAGAAAGTGGAGCCATGTGGTAGCTGTAAATAACCATTGTTCTGCCAGAAGGATAGATGCAAAGAAGAAAAGTTTGCCCCTTCTCTTAGGTTCCAAAGTACATAAGGCACTGATTTCTCTGCTTTTGTTTCTCAGGCTCTCGTTTCTAGGTTTGAGAGATGAGAATACTAAGAAGAGCAGGTTTCATGAAGATGCATTCCTTGGTGGTGGTAATTTGGTACTATGGGAATTTAGGTGTTGGATTCTGGTGGAGAGAAGAGATGACAGTCCTTTGGGATCATTGTAGAGGGAACTCTAACACAGTGAGTGTGGGGATGTGTGCATGTTTCAGTACAGTTGAAGATGAGATTCTGGTGGACCCTGTGGATGCCCCTGAAGTGTTGGATGATTTTGAACTGGGTGATGAAGAAACCGTTGACATTAAGGATCGTGAAGTGAACAAACAGAAACTGCGGCGTCGAATTGAACAATTCAAAGTGACCCATTTACCCTATCTTTAGAGTTTCATTTGTTCTTGTTTGCCCCTTGTGCTTTGTCTTCCTTGTGAAAACATCAATCACAAAGGTATTATAGTCCATGACTACTTTCTCTGTATCTTAGGCTTAGATGCCCTCTTTGTACAGGGGGCAGCCCTCTTTGACTCTTCTTTATTGCCCATGTCTCTTGAATGCTAGCCAACACGATGACTCAGTCTTTCCATTGGTTCCAGAGTTATGACAGAAACTTGGGATGCAGATTTTGTGTTGATATTTGCCCAAAATTGAGCAAATTATTATGTGCTCATTTACAATCATGTCTGGAGCTGATGAACTCAGTGGGGAGTAATAGCAGTTAGTCATGGTTATCACAATGAAGGTAATGGTCTGATTTTTTGTGAGTGACACTCACAAAGGTTGACTGCCCTCATTCGTGTTGTGTTTGTTTTGCTTTGACCAGAACTTACATATTGGTTACCTTGAAAGTGCTATTGAGGAGTTTTCTCTGCAATCTCATAGGTATATAGTCCATAGGTAATTCTAGTTCTCTTCCTGGTAGTAGGATAGCCAAATTATGCAACAGACTGCATGGATATAACTAAACTAGTTTGAGGACCATAATCTCAACTGTTACTTCTGCTGCAGATGACACTGCTGAATCCTTGCCGGCCAGGCAAGAAGTTGCTGGTGCTGGACATTGACTATACATTGTTTGACCATCGTTCCACTGCTGAGAATCCACGGGAACTCATGCGGCCTTGTAAGTCTCACCAAACTTCCAATTTCTGTAAGCAGTATAGATGCATTTGTATCCATGTACGTGTCCAACAAATTGTCAGCCACATGACAAGGTTTTGCTCATGCTCCATGGCCACGTTATTGCTGACTATTCCTATGCTGGTTGAGGTTTGATCTGGGTAATGGGTGCTTTGGGAGCAGTTTTGCATGAGTTTCTGACAACCTCTTATCAGTTCTATGATATCATCATATGGTCGGCAACCAGGTAAGAGGTTTGCATATGAAGGTGCAATACATTATTGTTTTGGATTATTTGTCTAATGCCAAAGGTTAAAAGACACACAATTAGTATCTTGAGCCAATCTCAACTCATTTGCAATATTGACGTTGAAAGTTTTTCCAGAGATTATTAGGGTAGAAGACTGATGGATCAGCCTTAGGTATCTGTTCAATTCTTCTGGTATGTTAAATCTGAAAAACTTGTTTTGAAGTTATTACAACACTTGAAAAGATTCAGTGAAGGACTGACTTGAGATGGTGGCAGCATGAAGTGGGTGGAGGTAAAGATGAAGGAGTTGGGTGTGCTTTCTCACCCAGATTACAGGATAACAGCACTGATTGATCATCTGGCTATGATAACTGTGCAATCACATTCACATGGGGTCTTTGATTGCAAACCCCTTGCTGTAATTTGGGGCAAGTTTCCTGAGGTAAGAGGAGTTGTCAAAGTTTCCACTTTTTTGACATCCCTTTAATTTCTGCATGCCTTCAGAATGGAAAATCTGATTTTGTGGTGCAAGCTGGCTCTTCTCTTTTAGTTTTTTTATGAGACCTGGGGTGATTCTATTTTGCAGTACTACCATCCTGGAAACACTATCATGTTTGATGATTTGAAGCGGAATTTTGTGATGAATCCACAAAATGGGCTTGTCATCAAGCCATTCAGAAAGGCTCATTTGAATCGTGCCACAGACCAAGAACTGTTGGGGCTCACTGATTACCTACTGGCCATATCTACATTGGATGATCTGAGTAAGCTTGACCACCGACGATGGCGGGATTACTCAGACCAGCATAAAAAGAGAAGACGGTCATGATCTTTCTTGGTGTGGAATGAACAGTGGTCAGCAGTCATCTAGTTGTTCGGCAAACACAGTTAATCTTACGTAGTGTTCTCAAAAATTTCTGGTACAGGATTCATAAGTTTCAATGATATGCCTGCAGTGTGCCATGAAGATGCAGCAAGCTGCAGAAGTCTCCCAAGTTTGTGAATGGAGAAACAATTGTGAGCAAGGAACTTCATTCACCAGCTGAATCAGATTCAAGCATTTGGACACAACCTTTTTGTCTGGAATTGGCGATTTCTCCATGTTTATTCTGCAAGTTCTTGAGCAAGCTAACAGTGTACCAATTCTCTGCTCCTCCCTTGGTTGTGCTTGATGAACAGTGTGAGAATGTCTGCAGGCAAATAAGTTTCCAGAGCTAGGAATCATGCCTTTTCCATGGGCAAAAGCAGAATTGCATTGTTCTGAATGGAGGGGATTACCAAGATGGAGGATACTAGACACAGTGGTGTCTTGGTTTCTGAGCCATTCTGGATTTAGTCTGAGTTCCATTCATGGGCATGTTTCCTCTCTTCCCTCACTTCCAACCTCAAATCTTTCAGTTTATTCTTGGATTTCAACAGGTTCAGATCAGGTTATAAGGTTAGGTTGTAGGGTCTCAGGACCAAAGGTTCTGAGTTTTCTTGGAACTGCCATTGGAATCTAATTGGAGAACCATCCTATTTTCAAAGTTGCATTAGAAGCTGAATTGAAGGTGTTCTAATTGCCCAGTTCTAACTGTTGCACTGATTTACAAAAGTTTAGGTTCTTGAGGGTTTAATTTTATTAAAAGAGTATAAACTTGGTCTGACATTTTACATTATTAATATTACATAATCATTATCTTGATGTGTGTTCACTATTGAACAACTAATCACACAATTAAACTGCATTGGCTGGTAATTCTTTGTGAAAATGATCAAAACTGAAATTTTTAGAAATCTAAAGAAACAATCTCAAGACCAGACCAAAGGTTTCATAAAAACAAGAGTTAAAATCAGCACCAGAGGTTCCTTTTAAAATCAAGAACTGGACAATACTGCTTAATTGCAGCATTGATGCTGATGACTACATATTCTCTTTTTTCTTGAATTTTCTTTTCCTGGTTACTTCATATAGAATTTGGCAGTCAACATGATTGTACAACAATCTACAGCTACATAGAGCATCCCAGAATCAAGGTAATGAATCTAATGACACATATTCTACAACTTGCTGTTTAACTCTAGAAGGATTCTCCTCTCTCAATAAGGATCATGCAAAAGTCCTCCAGTCAGATATCTGAATAAAGTGGTTGAGCCTTGCACTTTTCAGCAAATATCTTCCTTTGGTTCTAGACTCTTTTGCAACTTAAGTGTGGAATCATGCAAGAAGAGGGTGGCCAAAACGATAAACTCAAGATGGTTTCAAAATCGTGCATCTTGTGTCATATGTCATATCCTTTTTGACTGTGAGGTGCAGTTTTAAAATTACTCAGCATTGCTGGTTCTCTGGATTGGCAGACAATTGGGTAATAAACATCTTGTGAACCTGATGCTACAGTGTGGATGGTGTTGGTTGATACTTACAGTTCACAGTAGTGAAAAGATAGGAGAACCTACACATCAAGCAACTTCAACCACAACTTAAATCAGCAGTAACTGATGACACTATACACCCAACTATATCAGCTCCAATTTCCTTTTTTAAGGATGCAAGGCAATGCAGGATGGGAACTAAGCTTCATTGCACAAAAAGAGCTATGTAAGCGAGATATTGTATGATCAGTTGACTGTACAAGATGTGATGATGGTATAGAAACCCTTCACCTTGCTCCACATGATTACAAATTACCTATCTGTGCCCCTTAGAGGTGCTGAGAGAAGTGATGGAGCTACTGCCACTGCACCCGTAGGGGCTGCTGCACTCTGGGGCTTGTTGAAAAACTGGAGGGGTATAACAGGTACCATAAAGTTACCAAATGGTGAGTCAAAGCTTTTGAAATGCCCAGGGGCTCCCAACGATTGAGCACGCCCCAATGCAGCTCGCTTTGCCTGCTGCAATCTCATCTCTTCTGAATTCTTTTGGGATGGAGGTTCATGTCTTCGCACATTCACCTAGAAAGAATGGACTTATCATTACTCATTGCTACACAAACTAACAATAACAGAAGCCCAGAAAACAAAATCCACAACCCTGAATAAAAACCCTACCCTGGCCATCCTACAAGAACATAACTACCAAGTTCACTTATGGTGAAGACCTATTAAATTTTATATGCACCAAGATTATGATTCTTCTTTGCTTCACAAACAGTGTGAACAAGAGTGGATGACAGTAAAGTGGACATCTCCCTTACAGAAAAAAATTAGAACTGGAAGGTGAGGAGTAATAGCACTTTGGTTCAAATGGCAGTATTTTGACTGCAAGGAGCCTATGAGACCATGGTCAAAGCCTGCTTGCTAAAATGAGTAGGGACAAACCTTTCTCTCTACCAAATACGCAATCAGAAGCTTAAAATTTGCTCAATTGCAACAAAGGTACAGCAGAATACCTCAGGTCGTCGTCCAAGGGGTCGAGCCTCTGGTGCTCCTGCGTTTGCATATGTGGACCTGTAATTTTCATTTCCAGACTTTGGACCTGTATCAGTGCTCAAACCAGACAGGTGCACCATCAAAGTATGGAAAAGACGAACAAAATAAAGTTTCTCCACATGCAAGGAGGGCATGGAACAAAACAAAAGTGACATCAGAAGATTTATCTCTTGCAGTTTCCTGCACAAGAACAAAGAAAGGAATGTTTATTATCATACTAACCGTCCTAGTTTGCTGGATCCACTGTTTCCCTGCTTCAAACTAGACTGATCGCCATGCATCTCTCCTGCCAAACACATGAGAGATGATCGTCACAGGCCCGGACACTACCATTCTGCTCAGTGGATAAGGGACACTACCATTCTGCTCAGTGGATAAGGGACACTACCATTCTGCTCAGTGGATAAGCGTCGTCACGTACTCTCAAACTCCATGGAAAACGAGAAATAAAGCGGAGACAGGAAGCAACAGCCAAGAAAGGTTTCATAGAAAATTTCGGAGTATTGAGAGCTCTACCTTTGATAGATTCTCGGAGTGGCCTCCTCTCTCTGTCTCTGAAACCGCCTGCTAAGCTGTTGTTGGCAGCAGCAGGTGGCACGACTCCTGCGCCAGGGTTCAGGGCGCCCGCCACACCGATTCCGCTGGCCGAGACCGCAGGAGCAGATGTATTATTAACGGAGCGGTCGAAACTTCCTGGGCTAACAAACCCTGGCCGCCCTCCTTCTCCTTCTCTCGTTGGTTCAACGTGCCCGCGTCTGCCCTGTTCAGAGAGAACAAAAGCACACGCACACGCACACTCGTTTGTTCGTCCACAAACGCTCACAAAACTCTCTCATCCCATTGCTAAATTCGCTACTTTCAAGCTCAAAACAAAATACATACGTACGCTGCCGCGGCGGAAGCAGATTTGACGAGACGACGTCGAGGCGGAATCGGGTGCTCTACGGACAACACAACTCCTGTAGCGGAGGAGGAGTCCGGCTTCATCGCCCCGGTCTGACTCGCTTGCTGCTGCTGCTCCATGCCCTGCTCTCTATTCGTCTGCGACAGCAAAACCCTTCGCGCCAAGAGAAACACAAGCGGAACACCGGTGCTTCGGCGGTGTCTTCGTCGTTCCTGTTGCAACCGGAACCCGACCATGTGCGCAGTCTCATCTTACTGGAACTAGAATTTTCGTAGTTGAGAATTACGCCCTCTTTTCTACCTGTTCACCTCTCCCAAGTTTACCTGTTTACCTGTTCATTATATGAGGCGTCTCCCAAGTTCTATCTTTTTTCACAATGAACCAATTTGATTGGCCCATCAGTCAAAAAAAAGAAACTGTGGAGGTCGTCAAGATAGAAGGTTCTATTTTGAAGTATAGAGTTCCTCCACTTCAGCCCACCTAAATAGGTGAAAGGAGAACAACATTTAACAAAGCATATGAGATAAAAGTGAGGTGCTATTGAGAACTCTTTGGGTAGCAAGGAGAACAATATTTGCCAAAGCATATGAGATAAAAGTGAGGTGTTATTGAGAACTCTCTGGGGAACATGTCAGAAACTTGGGAACTCTTTGCTTTGACCCCCTCAACCCCCCCCCCGCCCCCAAACTTGCATCAAAAGTCCACTGTCCAAGTGGAAAATGACGTTGGAAAGTCCACTCTCCACACCAAACACGACTTTACTCCCCCAGCCCCACCTGCAAGAAAATAAGGGAGGAGGCTCCCCTTCACTTCATGACTTCTCATTGGTTGCATGGAAATTCGATTCCTAAAATTGGCTCCCACTTTTTGGGGCCTGGACCAATTGCCCTTCCAAAGAACACTCTACCTATTCTCAACAGGTTCTCAAGTAAGTCAATTTACCTGATGAAACCCGGGTAAACTCCATAAAAAGAAAGCACCCAAGAAAGGGAGAGAAAAAGAAACAAGGGGCAAGGACCAAAGTCTAGGCAGGCAAACCGCCCAAAAGAGGGGCCACAACAAATTTACCCTTCTGTCTCAACAAATTCATTCTTCTACAAGTCAATTTACCAGTACTGTGCTGTAATTTGAATTTAAAAAAGAACCGCCGGTTTTGGGAATTAAATTATTTCGGAATCAGAGAAACGTTCTCCATATCCTACATATACAGTACAGTGCACCAGTGGAGTTTGCTCTTTTAGCACTTCAAAGTTGCAAACGACCCTCAGGCTGGGGTATTCCCAAAAGAACGGGCCCTCCCCACCCTCCTCGGCTGTTATCTTACACAAAACCCATTCTTGAGAAGGGATTGTTGCCCTTTCTTAGCAGGGAAATGTGAGGTGAATCAAGCAAACATTGGTATTCTTGATTTCTCTACACAAGAGGGAGTTCATTGCAATGATCAGAAGAAGTATGTGGCTAACTGTCCTATTTAGTGAGGGTTTCGTTGTGTTGCACAAAGGATCCCATTTTTTGAAATGCCCATGATGTTTCTATACAAACACGCACAAGACCATTCGATAAACAACGAAAGCTCTTCGAGCAAGAGAAGTTCACGGGTGGAAATTGATGTGAAGAAGAAAACCATGGTCCTGACACTTTTTTTTGGTGGAGATCAGGGCGGTAGTTCGTTGGAGATCTATGTGAAATAATCGAACTGGATGTCCAAACAAATTTGTGGTAAAACCCTAAGTTTTGCAAGGTCCTTGATCCATTTTTTTTCAAAGACTCACTTCACGTTTGACTACCATCATGGCGAGCAAAATTCGACAAGAGAGCATCCAAGCTTTACCACTTGTGAGAGAATTGGCATTCAGAGAGAGCTACCGGAACGAGAAAGCTTTGCAACTAGTTCTGGAGAAGGAAATAAGAGCGGTGCATCCTTCAGCAAACACTCCGCATGGAACTTTAACTCCTGGTCCCATGAAAACACGACCCCCGCCCATGACAATGGAGGGCAGGAGGTTCATGGCCAAGAGTGCGTCAAAGATGTCTGCCGCTGATGAAGAGAAATACCAAAATGATTCCCCAAGTAGCCACGATGCTGCTTTCCAAGAAGCCAGAAGACGAGGCTCAATCTTCAAGGATCTGCTTATAAGACCTGCGCATTTGGTTGCTTTGGATGAAGCCAGACGTTATTCACGATCTTCCCTCTACGGTGGATCCCTCAACATCGGCGATTCTTCTTCATATCCCATCGAGAACTCCCACACGGGTCGAGCTTCGCATACCCGCCACAATTCCTTCATAGAGCGTCGCAAATCCTCGACCTCGTTCCAACCCTCTGACTCCAAACGCAAATCCTCCTTCTCTGTGGCGTTCAATCGTACCAAAACTCTCATGGAGGTTTGCCTTTCTCTCTCCTCTCGTCAATATTTGCGTACCCTAGGCTACCACCTACCCTGGCATGACCCAAGCATGTAGGGATACCGAACTTTGGCCTGTTTCTGGGTGCATGACAATATCTCTACCTTGAAAAGGCAGACCCTATGAAAAGAAAGGTGGGTTTGATTCTTGCTTGTTTGTGTGCTCCCACAGACTGAAATGCCATTTCAATCCATAGGAGCACACAAACTACAAGAATCAAACCCCTTCTTATTGCCTTCGCCCTTTAGAGTATAGAGATTGTGATGCACCCAGAAACAGGCCAAAGTTTGGTATCCCTATGATTCTTGGGTCATGTGGAGTCCACTATAGAAACATTTCCAGAATAACTTAAGTATCCACTTGGGCTTCACCATGCCAACCACCACGTGTTAGTATGTTGAAATTTTTTCATCCTCATGGATGTCATCGAAAGGGTAGAGCCATTATGTGACAAGCTGCTTGGTATTGAAGCAAGTGGTATTGCCACAAATTTAGCGATGAAATCATCTGAGTATCAACACTCATGCAAATGTAACATTTGTTTCAAAACCTAAATTTGGAAACCCGTATTTCAAGATTGAACATTATAATTTGAAACCATCTTTGCAGATTGTTTGAATCTGAAACCATCTTTCATATTCAAATTTGAATTTGAAACGATATGGCACAACATCAAATATAATTTGATCCAGGAATTTTAGATTCAACTTTTTTTTCTCTATGAAGCTGATGGATGATGCCCACAATTGTAGAACCTTTTTTTGTAGCTGAAGTCCTCACTTGAATCATCGGAGGAAATCTGAGAATATAATCAATCCTATGTAACAAAATTGCACATGAATTTTGCTTTGAAATCTCAAACTTTTTAGTTAGTTTCCAAGATTTTATTGTCCCAACATCATTGTTTTTTTGTAGCAAATTTTTGCATCCTATTGACCAAAACAAGGGTTAAATGACAATATTTTGTGCAAATTCCCTTCTAAAAAATTCAACTATTCAGGAAAAAAAAAATCTTTTTGGAAAAAAATTCATCACATTTTGAATGACTTTTTAGTTTGGGGTATTTGTTCACTAGTTTTTTATGTGTGGTTACTTTTCTAGAAACATGTTGCTAGTTAATGCTAAATCTTTCTTCAGATGCTCATTAGTGATGCAACACTGAAAATTTGGGGAAAAAACAAAACACTGCCCAGGACATAAGCAAAAACTTCAGCCTTATTGGTCAGCAATAAGTCTTTGGAAGGGAAGGGAAATTGCAGAAAAAGGGCAAGGGAGCTGCACAAATTGAGGTTGAGGAAAGATTACAGGCAAGAAGAGAATCCAAAATGGATGCCATGGGCACTTGCTCTTATGTTAAAGGTAATGCTCACTTGTTCTTCAATTGCTTGTCCCCTCACTTTGCTCACCAGACTTGCAAGCAAGAGTTCTCTGTACATGTATCTCCAAAACTAGTTAGTTCTTAATTCCCATTCTGGCATTGGGTGCAGTAGAATATAGTAAACTAAGGCTGTCTCATTTCTGTATCATCAAAGTGTTGGCAGTACCAATTCTCACAAGATTTCAAAGGGGAGTGAGCTGCTACAGTGAGGCACATCTTGACAGGTCGGATGGGATTGATAGCTGAAATTTACAAGAAGATGCAGACCGACTTTCTGGATATTGGATTCAAGGTTCCTCCAAACCACTTTGCACAGGTCAATCTTCAAATTGCAACCACTTCTTTCGACTAGTTTATTAAGCTATAGTGGTGTTGATTTCAACAATGAAAGGCCTGCCTAAACATGGATCTTCTTCATTTATGTAAAATTTTATGCACATCACCCCTAGAGATATTTTGTAATTCCATGTATTTATGAAGGCAAATAAGTGGTTTGCTATAGAAAAGGAGGATTTTCTCTTTGCATTCTATTTGTCCATCTTCCATCGCAACTTTTGATGGGTGGTTCATTTTTTGCATTTGTTTAGCAACTGAATCCCTTACATATTAGTTTGGAAGTTTTGTTCTATTTTGATTTTTTTTGTTAACAAAATTGCCATTTCCCATAAAACATACTTTATGGTGCAAGATATGTTACCCTTTCAGTTGACCAATCTTGTATGCATTGAAACAGTTAGCACAAAAATACTCTGAATGCAAGTCATATAAGAATGGAGGAGATCTGGGATGGATTCCTAGAGCAAAGTTGGGAACAGCAGGACCATTTCAAGAGGTGGCCTTTTCCACACCAGTTGGCTCCATGTCTGCCCCCTTCAGATCTGCGTAAACTCCAAACAAACAAACTCTTTTCTGATGCATATTTCTTGATGCAAAGCAAATTGATAGATGATTCAAATTTTCAAATAGGAGTAGGAGGAGGGTTTTGTTATTATGGGTTCAAAGTTGTGCACTCAGGAGTGGAGTAATAAAATGAAATGGCACTTTTGTAGTTAGTGAAATGACTGCATATCTGGATGGGTGGTGTGTATTGTGGGTGCAGGCAAGGATATCACATCCTTCTCATAGAGGGTAGGAAAAACTAAACAATGTTTTGGCAAATTGTGTTGTATTTATGTGTTTCAAAAGCCTCTTGGATTCTAAAGTAGCAAATTTCATCATGACAAGTTGAAGCCTCTTCCCCCCAAAAACAGCAACTTGGGAGCTCATAAGAACTGTGTGGGCAGCTATTGTTGACAAATAGAACTTGGTTAGTAAAGCCTATGTCAACCTAGTTGTTCTAATTGAACTTTTGGGTGTGGAGGTAGTAAATTTGCACTGTTTGAATAGTGGCAGCATATTTAGAGAGCTTAAAACAGGCAGATATGTAGACCTTCAGAAAAACAAAGAGCACTAGTAGTCCAGCAGAACCTGTCTGTTAAGTATGAGGAGCTTGCAAGGTTCAAAATGTATGCAAAAATGTTAGGGTTTATCCTCACCTCAGCAAAACTAGAGAAGAGTGTGTTAAAAGCTCCAAATTCCTGTTAAAAGTTCCTTGCACTTTGCACTTCTTTTTTATGTGCCCATGCAAAAGCCATGCAACATTTAAGTAAAACATCTAAGCAACAGTTTCCTAAAGAGAACTCCTCAAAACAGTTCAAGGCTTGCCATTCTAACAATCTCATTGGCCACACAGGAATCTTCTCACACCTAGACTGAAGCCTGTTTAACAGACCCTATATAAAATTTATGGCCTACATTTTCTACATTATACTATAACCCAACTACATTAAAATTCTCACATTTTCAACTGGGAAATTTCTGTACTTAGCACATACTGAAACTGCTCTTCTTGCACAGTAAAAATACACAATAATCAATGGGTGAAACCTCTGCCAGATCCTGGATGTTACAAAGAGAATAAATTATACTGCAACTCTTCAATCTCTATGTGATGTTTGACCTGATGCAGTACACAAATAGAACACCAACACCAGATGTGGATCTACTCAAGGTTGAGGAATTCAACAAGCTTGAAGATTTAGAGATGCAAACAAGAAACCAAGCATTCACAAATTAGAGAAAAACTGGAGTTGCTGGCCATACAAGTGTCTTGCACTTTAAAGCATTGTTTGTTGAAGCCACCTAGTCAGTGCTCCAAACTTTACAATCAAAAAGCAGTCCCTGATCTTTACAAAAGGCAAACTCCAGTATATTACACTAGTGGAATATTTGTGAACTTTCTCTCCATCTCATGGGGGAAACAGTGTACAAAGAAACAATTTATCAGAATTTGGTCCATCTATATAGCTTGTTTCAAGTACCATCACTAGCATTTGGGACTACCTAATTCTCCCAAGAATCATTTTCTGCGTACAAAGGGTTGAACTTGATCAGCCAGCTTCGAACTAACTATCTCCTTCTTCAATAACTCTCTAACAGAACAATATCTGTGAGAACCAATTTGCCGTGTAACTCATCTCATCCACTCTCACTCCTAAGGAGTACCCTACTGTTTATCTTCCCGTGCACAAAAAGTGTGGCCATGGCGTTCCTCAGAAATGTATGAAAGAAAAGTTGAAGAAAGGGTGTTTTCCGCAGAATGAACTCGTGTTAGGATCCCCAAGTGTCAGTGCTTAGGCTCCAAGCTCTCATAGAACAAGATATAGCCATGGTCTGTATTGTTAGAATACTCCTGCGTAGACCCAAAAAATGTCTGCACGACTGACTCATCAATTATCTCAACATTTTCATCATCAAAGAAGAGCCAATGGTTATGACTCTTTACCAGACTCACATAGTGCCCATGATTGGGTCCGCTGCCCACATGCACAACCACGGCAAACAGGGAGTACTCTGCTTCTGACCCTGGAGCATCATCTGTGGTATTACATAGCTTGAGCTCCAGAGGGAAGACCACCCGGTAAGAGAGCTTCTTGTACCGGCCAAGCTGCTCAATGTACTTGAAGCGCTTGAGGTGCAGTGCTAGGATGCGTGGTGGTGACTTTATCTTCATTCTCTTCTGTGCCTCCTGCAAACTGGCAGAAGCATTCCAGAAGTTCTCAGTGCTAATGCCTGGTCTAACAAACACTCTTCATTTGCTGAGCAGACTAAGTTTGCAGAGAGAGTAGGAGAAATAAAAACTCTGACTTAGACCTTTGGAAAAAAAGTGGGTTGGGCAGGGGACACACATTCCAAGACTCCTTCAAAAGTGCAGCAGTTCAAAGAAAGCACATACCTGCAGCACTTGTCACAAAAAAACTTATCCTCGGCATTCAGGGTCTCAGTAGAACTGAAATTGCGGAGACAACTTGTTATAGAGCTATTCTGTTCGATATCAAGGCTGAGGTCCAAGAATGTTTCATCTCGAGCAGTGATTGTTTCACACCGCAAGCACCTGGTCTCATTTGTCAAAGTTCCCTGCGAAGGAAGACAATGCAAACATCAGGTTAAGAATGCATGGTTCAGCACAAAACAGAGAGGCACATGCAAAAAACAGAGATGGAACATAAATTTACCTGGAAGATTTTATGCACCCAGGTGACCATAGGCTCTTTATGATTACCATTAGCCATTCCATTCAGTGCTCCATTTTGAAGCTTTTCTAAAGGCGCCTGCTTTCCTGAATTTGACTTGGCTGCTCTAGCCTCCTTTTCCAAAATGTCGACCAATTCATTTAACAAGAAGTTTAAAAACTCATGTGCATCCTGCAAAAATCAAGCAGACAATCATGTTTGTTTCCTAGCAGTGCTTCCTTATTGAGCAAGGTGCTGTTATTGGTGAAACAGAACTACCTGGAAGACAAGGGTGCTTCTACACATGCCATTCCAGCTTGTGCAAAGCTACAATCCCCAATATTGTGCCCACATAATTCACAACCCTTGACAAAATGCTAAATGGTTTCCACAGGCACAGCAAACCATCCACTGTGGTCTACCTCATTTTAACCAAATCTCAACATTTCTATAAGAGTGCAGAGAATCTCCACAACATTTTGAAGGCAAACATGACAAGAATGAGTGCAGTCATAGCCTTATGAGTGTCACTCACAAAGTGCCAGACTATGGATGTCCTTCATCATGAATAGCAGAGACGACCTGCCATGTCTCCTCACTGACTTCATCAGCTCCTCAAAGTGGCTATAGTAAGATTTATAATAGTCCACCCAAAACTTGGGGCAAACCACATATAAACATCTGCATCCTGGGTTCCTATAGCATTTCCAGAAGCAATAGGAAGACCCTAGAGACATAGGTTTAAAAAATTCAATAGAATCCTCATTCTCAAGCTGCAACAAGCTTGTGAGTGTAAGCTTCATTTCATTTTAGCTTGTTCCTGTACAAGCAAGCATCTGAGCCTAAGGATAGACCAGCCTACATAGAAGATTAATGGTCAGGGCCTCCTGCATCCTGAACCTATCCTTAAGTACACCACTGGACCAAATCTGAAACATACCCAAAATGTCTATTCCCTGGAGATAACAGTTCAGTATTACAATTCTCTGCAGAGTGAGGGCTAGGCATGCACCTGGTGCATGTAGCTGCGAAAAAGCTCATTTTGTTTCTTAACCCTCTGTACAAATCGCTTTGGAGCAATCACACCTGTCTTCTTCTTCTGTGAATTGATCTGAGGACAATACCCCAAGATATCACATTGGCATCAGGAAAAAAAAACTCAAAAGGGCAGGTGAAAGCTTCCAAGGAAACCTCCATAGAGAATCAGGCATTATTACTGCAGGAACGCAACAAAAAATATAAGCAACCAGACCATGCCCAGAGTGGTGGTACTACCCTAATCTGACAATTCTAAGCACAAAGTGCTTCTTCTTCCACATATGCTGGAATATTCAAGATTTCAACCATCAACTCAATCGCACTCTTAATGCTGTCTGTACTGACAAGCAAGACCAAACAGTGATACAGGGGGCTCTACACTGGCATTGCCATTGGTCCCTAGGTGCAAGAAGGAGGAAAGAAAAGCTTACTTGTGTAAACAATTCTGACAAACAAGTAAGAAGATTGTCCTCTGTCTCCCCAATTGTCTTGTTCTGACCAGAGTACTCCAGTAATTGGTCCCTGAATGGCAAACAAAAGTAAAGAGCCTACATCCCCACCAAAAGTGTGAGAAGATATTATACAATAGTTTTAGAGACTCTCTAAAGAAACAATAGCATCCATGAGTTACTGTTGTGGATCTGCAGCAATACAGAAGCAAGCAAGCAGAATCTTCAGGAATTCACACATGGTGAGAAAACCTAACCAGACCTATGCCATGAAATCCTCAATCCCATTTCCATTTTTCACATATTATACAATAGTTTTAGAGTCTCTAAAGCAACAACAGCATCCATGAGTTACTCTTGTGAATCTACATAAATACAGAAGCAAGCAAGCACAATCTTTGGGAATTCACACATGGTGAAGGAAAAAAAAACCTACACCAGACCCATGCCATGAAATCCTCCATCACATTTCCAATTTTCACATGCTATACAATAGTTGTAGAGTCTCTAAAGCAACAGCAGAAACCATAAGTTACTCTTGTGTATCTGCAGCAATACAGAAGCAAACAAGCACAATCTTTGGGAATTCACACATCATTGGGGGCAAGGGGGGGGGGGGGGGGGGCAGGGTGGAACTCTTCCAGACCATGCCATGAAATCCTTGATCCCATTTCCAATTGTCCCATCTCTCTCAATTTCTGAAAACATGTGACCTGTCATCAGACTATCCAGCATTCTCACAATTCCCTTTTGCTTTTGGTTTGGTTTCCCCTAACCCTAGAATTAGGGTTCCAAGCTCTCCCTACACAACACACAGACCTTTGCTTCTCTCAACAACAACACAGCAGGTCGTTTGTCCATGACCAATTTCCTCATTTCCATTTTTCTTCTTCTTCGGGGCCGTAAATCCCTATCCAGCGAACAGACCTACCTGAAGCACGCTATTGCAGTAGCACGTATTGCCGAAATTCTCGAGACCGAAATAGCGCTCTCCCTCTGGAAACTGATCCCCCAACGCCTTCTCCAGCTTGGAGCCCGAACTTCCCATGACCATAAGCCTCCTCCAATCCAGTTCTTCCCGTTTCCAACACACCCACCAATATCTATTTTTCAGTATCCCTTCCCTAACTCCCCCTCACCCCTTTCCACCGAACCAAAAACAAAATCCCCCGCCTCTTCTTCCTCTACACCACTCCACTTCTCTCGTCTTCTTTCTTTCCTTCCTTCTGCCGTGCTTCTCGCTCGTCCCCACGAGATCCGCGCTCCCTCCTTCCTCCCTCCGCAACACACACATACGCCTTCCTAATCCAGCGCAACTTTCTCACCACCCATCCAAAACGGAACACAAAACCCAAAACCAAAATACTGCAGACACTCGAAGGAGCAACAGGAGAGGCCGAGAAATGCAGCAGCAACAGCAGCGTGGCAGCGATGACGATCGGAGCTCCTGCTTCCGCTGCCGGTTCCTTCTGCTCCTCCTTCCTCCGAACCGGCGACAGAGCAGAATCAACACGCAAAGATTCCCACTGGCCCATTGCCGCGCAAGGGTCATTCCAGTGGGAAAACGAACCAGGCCCAAACCAGGTCAGTCCACTGGGAAGAGAAACCAGGCCAATCCTGGTCAGTCCAATGGGACAGAGGCACCAAAGCGATTCCTGGTCAGTCCAGTGGGACAAGGGACCACGGCCAAACCAGGTCAGTCCAGTGGGAAAAGGAACCATGGCCAAACCAGGTCAGTCCAGTAGGAAAAGGAACCACGGCCAAACCAGTTCAGTCCAGTGTGAAAAGAAACCATGGCCAAACCAGGTCAGTCCAGTAGGAAAAGGAACCATGGCCAAACCAGGTCAGTCCAGTGTGAAAAGAAACCAAGTCATCAATTGGGAAAAGGAACCAGGCCAATCCTGGTTAGTCTAGTGGGAAAAAGGAACCAGGGAAAATCAGGTCAGTTCAGTGGGAAAAAGACAACCCAGATCAGTCCAATGAGAAAAGGAACCAGGCCAAACCAGGTCACTCCTGTGTGAAATTGAATCAGGCCAATGCAGGTCACTCCCGTAGGACGAGGAACCCGAGCCAAACCAGGTCACTCTGGTGCAAAAATGAATCAGAGGGAAACAAGGTCAGCCAATGGAAAAAGGAACGAGGCCAATCCTGGTCAGTCCAGTGGGAAGAGGAACGAAGGCCAAACCAGGGAGTCCAGTGGGAAAACGAACCACGGCTGAACTAGGTCAGTCCAGTGTGAAAAGGAACCAGGTGGAAACCAGGTCAAAACAGTGGGAAGAGGAACCAAGGCCAAACATGGTCTACATATCAAACCCTTTTCCCACTTCTCATCTACATAAGTCTCTCTTTCTCTTTGAGGAGGAAGCTTTGTGAGATTTCCACAGCTTTTTGGTGGTGGTGGTGAGACCCCCACAATCAACCTTCTTTGAGGTCCTAATCAAGATCTTCACACCTGGTTGTGGGAAAATGAAGGGAACTAATTTAGCTTGTTTCTATGGATTTTTTGATGTGGCTGGATGTGTGTATGTGTGAGATGCTGTGATAAGTTTCTTCTTTTATCAAATTTGGGCTCCATGTTGCTATGCACTGCCAATGAGAATCGACCATTTTATTGGACTTGCCTACCAAGGCAAGGATATTGTGTTCAGATTCAATATAGAGTATAGTAGCTTAAGGGAGTTTGGCCCCTAGGTAATAGGTTGATTTTGATATGAGGATTTTTGAAAGATGATATTTTGGCTAGTGTTGAAACTTGAGATTAGATACAGAGTTATAATATCTTGAAGGCTTTTGGTTTCTTTTAGAGGATTTTTTGAAGATTATATTTTTGCATGGTGAAATATTTGAAATTTCATATTTCTTCTTTTGCCTAAAAATACTTTTTAATGCAAATGGCAAGGTCAGAGTGTGACACATCTTTTGTTTTATAATGTGTTCAAATACGAGTATTTAAAGAATGAAGATATAATTTTATTATTTATGTTGTTATGCAAATGCAATTGCATTTGTGATACATTGTAAATTGTATCAAAAGAAACTTTAGTTAGGCAATGGCCATAACATCTTTTCATCTTGGTAGTATGAACAATAAGTAAAACCCTAAATCCTGAAATGATGAAAATACTAGCATTGCTCTGGTGTCATGGGCTAGAAATTCAATAGCTCTTACTGCATGCAAAGTTTTTTTGGCCTTCACATTATGATTTGATTAGAATTTTGTCCTCCGTGCTACATGACTATCAAACCATAAAAGAAAGAGAAAAAAATCAATGTTATTTGTGTGACCTTCATTAACAACAACAAAAAATTGGTTTGTTTTAGATGCCCTGCAAATGATACACAAAAGCTCAATATAACAAAATCTAAAGAAACAAACACAAGGAGAGAGGACAATACAAAAGAAACCAACAAAGTTGATTCGGTTTAAGTTCCCAACAGATACTTTACATAAGAAGCCCAACACAACAAAACCTGAAAAAACAAATGCAAAGAGAAAGTAGTCGAGAAAAAACCAAGAAACCATATAAAGGGTGGGAAGGGGCAAGAACAATAGAGTACAACAAAATGCAAAAGTGAGTTTGTTTTAAATCCCTTGCATATACCTACACAAGAAGCCCAATACAACAAAGCCTAAAGAAACCAACAAACCCTTTTTGTTATGGCTTGGAAGTGGCATATCATTTTGCATCCTTGGTGATTTTTTTTTTAAATTTTAGAAAATACACAAGTGAAAATATGAAATGTCATAATTAGTTGTTGGATGAGAACTATAATTTAATTCGTTTTACAATAACATTATCTTTACATATTCAATTTACAACAATTATAGAGGATATTTTAAATACTCAATGTTAATAATATAATATATAATATTTTAGATATTAGGTTGTTAGTAAGTTCAATTAAGAGTGTTGGTTTTGTGCTCTTGATCGCATATGATGTTTAAAAATATTTTAAAATTTTAATTAATTTTCAGTGACGAAAATTACTCCAAATTCAATATCTACCCTCATCTTCTTAGGTCTAAAAACTATGAAATCACCTCCAAGAAATCCCACTCATTCAAAGCTTTCCAACAGTAACAAGAGATTGCCTCAATTTTGCTACAAATTTTAATGATGAATTTGTTGACAAAATTGTTCAATATTCAATAAGTCTTTCACTGTATGTTTAAACAATACAAAATCACCTCGGCACACCCTTACTCATCAAGAGAGTTCCAACAGCATCCAGAGTTAAGAGTTCCATGCGGGGGCCATAGTTTGAGAAATCTCAACATGACAAATAAACAAAACAAACTACCTCAATAGATACATGTAAGCAACTGTGAGACCATAGCTAAGGCAAATCCAAACCTGGGGGGTTAAAAACTTCTTTGGGTGAGAAAAGTTGTGTGGTCCCCCATTTTTCTTTCCCCCTGCATACTGTTTTCATCTGAACTTCTCATTTTGTCACAAGTTTGGCCAAAGCATTGGTGGAAGCTTGGCACCATGGGTGCATGTTGTGGGTGTTGAAAAGAACCCACAAGGAAGAGGTTGCAGAAACACATGCTGCAGTCCCATTTCATTTTGTGTCTAAAAGATTTGCTCTTGTTTGTATCATGACTTCCCAGATCTTGCCTGACAAGGGATTTATTCAAGCACATAGATTGTTCAGGAAGGGAAATCCTCTTGCCACGGTCAAATTTTCCTTTTGGCATGATTGGCAGGTCGTAGATCTGGTCAAGGAGCTGGTAGCAGTTAGCATCAGCAGAAAACAAGGTTGAGTTTGGACTTGACTTCAGGAGAAAAAGAGCTCTTTCATTGACAGTTGAATGGAGGTGAACCGATCTATGGCATTAAAAAACCATCTCGTTTGTTTGTAGATTTAGCTCCGTTGTCGAACATCTAGATGTTCACTGTCCCTGATCATTCTCTCTGCAAGCAAGTTCACATCTACCACTTAGCACGACTCAATTTGTCAGATTGATAAAATCAAAATCCAGCAAAGTAGATCACAGTGACAGATGCAATTGAAAATTAAAAACTCATCAGCAACAAAACTGATTGCTTTTCAAATAGACAAACAAAGAAAAAAAGGAAATCTCACACAGCAACAAACAAATGAGGCTGAGTGGAAATCATACATATGCACTGAAAAATCTAGATGCACATGCCTGGGAATTACAGAACATGCAACTTAATACAGCTGTCCACCTTATGACTTGTCATTGTGAAATTGTTTTCCTTTCCAGCCAAGGACCTTGGAAGGTAAAACAATACCAGAAACTATGCAAGGCAATTGACATCAAATAAGCAGCGTATGTATATTGAGGTTTGATTCCAATAAGCAGGGCCATACATTGGACATGGACAAACCATTAGCCACATGATCCTTAACTTAGAAGAACTTGCAGCAACTTCCCAGCAACAAGAAGGAAGCATCCAACAACAGCACAGTTGGAATACAGAAAGATTTTAAAAACCCTCACCTTTTTTTAAAAAACTCAACCCTTCTCAGTTCACCTGAAGAAAGTATTCAAGACTGAGCCAATCAGCAGCACCACCACCTGTGTAGGTTGAAGACTGAACCTTGAATATAGATTTTTTAAAAAGACATAATAGACCCACAACTATACAGGTAAAAAGGTCCCATACGATCTCTGGCTTCCTTGCTGGAAGCTGAATACTCTGGAAACTCTATGCAAAGATTTTCCCAATACGAAAAAAGAAAAAAGAAAAAAAGGTCACAAATAATAAAAGGCAGTGCCCACTCGAAAACCTACACCTGACAGCAAAAGCAAGCCTTTTGTAAGCTCCCTTCACTTTTGAAGGCCAACCCACCTCATCATCTGTCCATCCTCTCCCCATCTTCCACTCTGTACAAGTCTTAGAATTGGCAGAAAGTAAACAGTTCAAGGGACAGAAAACAGGTGGAAGATGGGCACTATAAGTGATGTCCATCATCAACTACAATGTTTCCACAGAGGATGGGGCATCGTTGCGATGCCCTGCAATGGTGCGATACACATACAGTTTCTCAACAAGCTGTTCGGTGGCTTCATTATCCTTGATGATCTCCACATTGAGATGTGGGTTCTTTTCAGCCAGGAACTGGCAACCCAACCGAGTGATCCGGCATGATGACATCCACAAAGATCTCATTGTCAAGTACCTCCTGATCCCTGCAAGCAAGGCTTCATCACCAAATGGACAGTCCCTAATTTCCAGCTTCCGCAACTTTGTACACCCAGCCAAAATATACTGCATGCCTAAGTCCGTCTCCCCTGCAAACGCAACTGACAGGGTTTCAAGTTTCTTTGCAAACTGGCCAATGTACTCAAAGGTCTTATCTGTCAGGAAGCCAGAGAGAGCTAGACGTTCCAAATCTTTGCACTCCCTGCATACAGCCCCGAACCCTTCATCCAAAGGTTCCTGTGTAACACAGTCCCTCTCATACGGTTTCAATATAGCCAGGCGGAAGTGTGTCATATTCTGGCAATTCCTGGCAAATGTGGCCATGGCTGCATTTGTCATTTGCTTGCAGAAATAGAGAATCTTCCTTAAGTCTGGGCAGCCCTCTGAGATTGCTACAAGACCGTCCTCTGTCGCACAGCCATCATCCCTAGCTGGAAACACTCTCAACTCTCTCAAATCTTTGCAATACCTTGCAGCAGCCTGCAGCCCCTTATCTCCAACATCATCTTGCACCTGATGGTACATCAAATTAAACATCAAATAGCAGATCAACCAGAATATTCACTTCCCACATTTCCTCTTAGATGAAAATGCTCATGAAACAGAAAGCAACACTACAAAACAAAAGAACTGAAAAAAAAAACCCGCACATATGGTTAGGTCTAGAGATACAGTTGACTGTTAAGGTGTTTACAGATGGAATGTAAGGCACTTGCTTGCCCATAGCTATACCACACAACACATGTATGTATAAACACAAACTGACAATTGTATTGAGCATCAACAGGCCAAAACTGCAGCTACAGAGACAGTCAAAAGCACTGGCTCTTGACACACAGAAACACAGTCACATAAGGGGCAAATATCTCAAGGAAGAGTAATAAGTGTGCAAGCTCCCATTGCTACAATCCAAGTCATCTGGTGCAACAAACACTGAACATGGAGATGGCAGGGAAAGTAGATGCAGTATGTGGAAAACACACAAAGAGGGACCAAATGTAGTCAGAATGTTGGAAATGTGCGAATGGAAAGAAAAGCCACCATGATCAAGTCAAGGGAGTTTGGAGGAAGGAACTAACCAGCAATCGCTGCAGCTTAGGGCAGTGGCTGATGAGCTTTGCAAAATCAGCAGTAGGGAGATGGACATCACTGAGGTTGAGGGTGGTGAGATTGAGACAGACAGGGTATAACGTTCGCACAAACATGGCCGCCACATCCCAGATGATTGACAGACTCCTCAGATCCTTGCATCTGGCTAAAGTGGTCTGCAGTTCCGACAGCTCTGCCCATGACAGGTTGTGGGAATAAGATCCAGTGCCCAGATCTACAAGATTAGGAGCCCGGAGAAGTAGTCGCTGCAGCTGTTTCAGGGTGATCTCCTTGTTGAGCTTAAGCTTTCGCAGCAAAGGGCAGCGTGCCACAAGCCGCTCAAGGGCATCCACATCTACATAATTTGCTGTGGGGCGAACGGTGGCAAAGTTGAGAGACACTAACGATGTGTACGTATCAGGAAAACTCGTCAACCAATCTCCACTTCGGAAATCGATTTCATTCTCCTGCAGCTCCAACTCTGCTAGATTCCTGCATGCCAGTGCACACACCCATGGGGAAGTCAGTCAGTCAGACAGACAGACAGACAAGAAGCAGATCCATGCTGCGATATAAAATCAACATATGGAAATCACCTTGAAAACAAACCCCAAAGCACAGATTTCCAGTAATAATAATAATTCTTCCCACCAGCAAAGATGAAGAAAGCTTGAGACAGCAGCTGTGTAGAAGAAGTAGAGGAACAACAACAATAACAGCAAGAAAAACATACCCACAATGCCTGGTGATATGTGCAAGACCATCGGTGCTGAAGCCATCACAGCTGGTGAGAGAAAGAGCCCGAAAACTAGAGAAACAGCGAGCAATCGTTTCCAAGCTCTCATCACTGACAGTCATGCGCTTCAAGCGAAGCTCCTCCAGGCCGGGGTAGTGGAGGGCCATGGTACGAATCCAAGGATACATGTGAGCACCCCAGTTATGAGGGACGAGACCAAAGTCTGTGAACCTGGGACGGCCCTTCATGACCAGCGTTGTGATCTTTCGGAAACGGCGCACAAGATCCTCTGGAGAAAGAGCATAACAGTTGCCTATGAACACTTTCTTCCTGCTCGCTCCCTCTGTGCTGCACCACGCCTTGCACACCTGTGACACTGCATTCCTGTCCTCATGGCGTGTCAGGAAAACCAAGACATGCTCCAGCACCTCATCAGGAAAGGAAGAGGTGCTCATCTCTTCCTCTTCCTCCTCCGCCTTCGCGTTCTCCGGAGACGACTCCGTGGCTGACGACTTTCTTACCACCACCAAACCCTTGCTTTCCCACCACCACAAGAGTGTTCTCAATCTGCCAACAACTTATTTCCTCTTCTGCCTCCTCTTCCCTGTTCTCCTTGGTCAACTGCAATTCTCCCAAACATCTTCAAAGCTCTCTGTAGAGCGGCTGCTTGAGAAGGATGATGAACTGTAACTACGTGCTCTTCAGCCGAAGAAGCTCCGGATGATGATCATGCTACTGACGCTGCTTCCTTTCTTGACACGAATGAATGCAGTGTGGAAGGGAGGGGAGGGAGAAGGAGAAGGAGACCTACGATCTGCTCTCTACCTCTGCTGCCTGCATAGCGGGCGAGGAACGTCGTTCCTGTCGCTCCCTGGCGTTGTTTTGCACCACCACGAGTGTTCTCCAAACAGTCTAGCACAAACACTGTCAGTGATGCATGTCTCTATTGCGCTTGCGTCTCGAAAAAGCCCACCACATTCTCTTCTGGCTTTGCAAAGTTCAAGAAGCATGTGTGTCCGGGAGGGAGGGAGGTAACGCCTTTCTTCATACACACAATACACCAGACACGTGGAAAAAGAGGCTATCAAACAAAATCTCCTTTCTCTCTCTCTCAAGTAGTTGAGGTACTTACTTAGCTTCTTGATTCATATCCAAACCCACAAACCAAAGCTGCAAGACACATTTTGCTCAAGGTTTTCAAACTGGGAAAAAAGCCTTCGAAACCAGTCAACGAACAAACACCCTAGGAAACATACGAACTCGTTTTGAGCTACAAACAAACAAACAAACAGCTGAAACAAACAACGAGAAGGAGGAGTAGTTCCAAGAAACGAAAAGATCCCGCGGACGAGAAGACAACCAAACTGGCGTCTTTGTTGGTCCAAAGAGCCAAAGAGAAGATGACAACAGGACAAATAGCAAGAAGAACAGCAGCCTACCACCACCACCACCACGTGAGCTGCTGCTCCTCCTCCTCCCTTGCTCTTTCCTCCACGGGAAGCAAAGCACGCAAAAACACGAGAAGAGAGAGAGAGAGAGAGAGAAGACAGACGGGGGGCTGAGCGAAAAGAAAACTCGGACCAGTCGACGTTCTTCTTTTACGCTCTCCTCTTTTACGAACCTTTTTGGGAGTTAGTGGGTAACCTAGTACACTCCTGAAAGAAACATCACTCTCTGCTAGCCACCAATTTTCTTTCCAACTCCAGAAAGAAAATTAGAACTTGGGTAGGATGCAAGTACATATATGTATGTATCAGCCTCTTTTTCTCTTTTTTTTAATCGGCGAAATTTCGGCAGAAAGTGAAATCAAAAATTAAAATTTCGAAATTAAGTCAATTTTGGAGATTTTCAATTTGCCAGAAGTTCAGGGAAAAAAAAAATAGAAAACTAAAAACCACCAGATTAGATTTTTATACTTGGTTTTTAGTTTTTTAGCCAAAATATAGAAGGATGGTTAAAGATTTGTACTTGATATTTGGTTTATAGCCACCATATATGGCTAATCCTCCCAGAGATACTCGCCACTTTGTCTACATCTCCCTGTGGTCGATAGCCACTTTGGCTACAAACAAAAATTCCTTCAAAAATACACTCGCATGCTTACTTTACTCTCCTCCCTGGTATTCATGACCTGCTACCATTAACCAACCTCTCGCCCCCCCCCCCGGGCGCCCCTCGCACTAACAATAAAGAATCATTAAAGAGCCAACAAAGTGATTGGTGTCACACAGACTACAGTGATGATGATGATACTAAGTTGAGAGAGGGGAAGGTGGGTGTGGGCGAGGGCGTGTAGTGGTCAGTCTTACCAGCCTACCACAACATGAAATTGTAGGTTGGTGCCCTAGGGTGGGGTCACGCCTCAAATAAAGGGTAGGTTAGAGCCCTAGGGTGGGGGCACTCCCCAAATAAGGTGTAGGTTAGAGCCCTAGGGTGGGGACACTCCCCCAATAAAGGGTAGGTTAGAGACCTAGGGTGGGGGCACTGCCAAAATAAGGCATACATTGGAGCCCTACGGTGGGGACGCTCCCAAAATAAGGGGCCTAAGACAAGGTGGTATACAAGTGTGGCAAAACCTGGGTCTACTCTCCCCGGCCTGGGTGAACCAGCACCCACATTGGTACCTTCACCTTCTTGAATGAGGTCTCTTAGTGGCAAAATTAAACCCAAGAAATGCTGGATTTAGACTCAGAAACCCTGGTTTAGTCTGAGCATGGGGTATTTATAATATTTAGAAGCAATCTATCTATGAAAGAAAGTTGTTTGTTTGTTGGCCTTGCCTATCAAGGCAAGGATATTGTGCTTAGACTCATTATAGAGTATAGGTATTAGCTTAAGGGATTTTGGCCCCTAGGTAATAAGTCTATTTTTATGTGAGGATTTTTGAAATATTTTGGCTTGTGTTGAGACTTGGGATTAGTTATCAAGATATAATATCTTGAAGGATTTTGGTTTCTTTTAGAGGATTTTTTTAAGATTATACTTTTGCATGGTGAAATATTTGAGTTTTCATAATTTTTCTTTTGCCTTAAGATACTTTCTAATGTAAATGGCAAGGCCACATTGTGACACACCCCTTGTTTGTTATGTTGAGATGTCTCAAATCACAACACCTCTTGTTGTGCTCTTGATACCATTGGAAAGTCCCCAATAAGTGGAGTGCACCAAGATGGTTTCATAATATTTCAATCTACAATGGAGAAGTTATTGAATTTTGAATAATCTTTCCATTGAAATTTTATTTAAATCGAAACTAAAAAATATAGGGGAATTTGGGTGTGTTCTTGGTAATGTTAGAAAGCCCTCAATGAGTAAGATTTAATGAAGATGATTTGGAAATTTTTAGACCTTAGGTGTGGGAGATGTTCAATTTTGAGTAGCTTTTGCCATTGGAAATTTCATTTGATTAAAAAAATGACTTTTGAAGGAAATATTAGTTGATTTAACCTGTCCATACTTGGACCAGCAGCACAGGCTACACTAGTTTCGATGAACTGTAGGGCTTTTACCATAGTGTAGGTGAATGTTCACCCAAAGCCTTTCGCCATTTGCAATTGTGGAGCAATTCTACCTGCCACCCAGCCTCCCTCCCTTCAGGGGCCCTTAACAAGGGCCCTTTCCCCCTAATTCCCACACCCAAGCTCTCCCCCACCCAAAACCTGTGTACCTTTCTTTCCTCTGACGCCTACAGGACACCTTCACCTTCCTCGTCCTGTGGAAAGATTTGCCTTGGGACTGGGGGAGTTGGTAAACAACAATGAAGAACATCATCACCATCACCACCACCATCATCATCCCCTTCAGCCTCCTTTTTTTTTTCCTTCTCCTCCTCCTCCCCTTCCTTCCTTCCTTCCTTAGTCTTGATTTGCATTAGTGCCTGCCGCCTAATAATGATCAGCTGCAAAGTGCGGATAATAATAGGTAACACTACCAAAGATTGATCCTTCCTACTACTACATACTTACAGGTCTAGGAAATCATCTGCAGACCATGAATGCATCATTTGACCAATCTATATTTTCTTGCTTTTCCTGGCAAAAGTTAGCCAAATTTATTTTCAAAATGGCTAAAAATAATATGTATGTTTTTGGTTTTTCTAGTACCCAGATTTGGACGACTGCTTTTGAAAGAATTGCTAGATTTGTCTTATTGGGTTCTAGCTTGGTAGCCAAAAATTGGAAGGATTCTTTCAAACATATTTACATTCATGGCTGGTCTATAGTCAAATTTGGCTAAAGCTTCTAGTGGATGATTGCCAGTTTGGCTACATCAAAAAATTGAATAAAACGAAAATAATATTTTTTTAATAAATTAAAAAAACCCTGAGATAGATTCATCTCCAATTTCTCCTCTTCCAGGTATTTTTCGTTTCATCCTCACCAGCATCGTCATCGAAGTCCATGTAAGTGTGTGGATCCATTACATAGTAAATGCTTAGGTATTACAAGAAAGCAATTACCAGGACTGCAACGCTAGCTGCGGCTGCTGCTGTTGAGTTGCCTTTCCTTTGGTCTAAAGCGCCAACTCTTATTACTTACGTCTACTTTTACTGCACGATTGTTCTGCCACGCTTTAATCACGTTTCCCAGGTAGGTACCAGACAAGAAAGAAGGAAAGAGGAAAAGACGCAGGCTCTCTAAATATAAGTAAGTAAGCCACACTTCCGATGACCAGTCAAGACTCTAGACTCAATAACAAAAGCCTCATGACCTCCTCCACAATTCTCCAAAAGTAGTGACAGCACGCGTGTGTGCGTGTGTGCCCCGCCACCCCTCCAACCCTCAACCCCCCCCCGCCCCCCCCGAGTAATTGTTGTTGCTG
>Ga0209611_10001969_pt1 | contig 35898 bp, 27 predicted proteins | sample S1TSphgellanicum_3_FD_187693 | JGI IMG/M metagenome (GOLD analysis project Ga0209611, IMG submission 187693) | Host-associated microbial communities from peat moss isolated from Minnesota, USA - S1T2_Fc - Sphagnum magellanicum MG (SPAdes) (version 2) | ecosystem: Host-associated > Plants > Peat...
AACCTCTAAGTTAACTATTTTTTTTCATCCTCGGGTTGTGACAACCTCTAAATTAACTATTTTTTTTCATCCTCGGGTTGTCACCATCTGTTTTGTGCAATTGCAATCTTATCAAGATGTTGAACTTTTTCCATATTTCACCCAAAAAAAGGGCTTTGTTAGCATGCATAACTCAGCAATCATGCTTTAATCAAAGCTGGGCTCCTGATCCATCCTAATCCATGCAGTGATAAAAGGTTTGAGACCTTCTACCACTAAGTTAACTATTTTTTTTCATCCTCGGGTTGTGACAACCTCTAAGTCAACTATTTTTTTTTCATCCTCGGGTTGTGACAACCTCTAAGTTAACTATTTTTTTTCATCCTCGGGTTGTGACAACCTCTAAGTTAACTTTTTTTTTTCATCCTCGGGTTTTGACAACTTCTAAGTTAACTATTTTTTTTCATCCTCGGGTTATCACCATCTGTTTTGTGCAATTGCAATCTTATCAAGATGCTGAACTTTTTCCATACTTCACCCAAAAAAGGGCTTTGTTAGCATGCATAACTCAACAATCATGCTTTAATCAAAGCTGGGCTCCTGATCCATCCTAATCCATGTAGTGATAAAAGGTTTTTCATTACTGTAGTACCTTTTATATTGTAATTTTGATACATATCTGTCAAATAATTAATTAATTTTATTATTTTCATTTCAACAAATAGAAAATTCTCAAAGATTCAATATTTCCCTTCAAAAATGTTTGTTATTTGAATTCTTATTTGGAAAATTAAACATTTCTAAAAATAGTATAATTAGTGTTGAAGCTGCCAAGGTACAGGTTGGTACTTGTTAATTCAGCATCCAGCTTAAATGTTCTCTCTCTTCTCTTTGATAGTTGTTCCAGTGCAGCTTTATCATGCTCATCTCCCATTCACCCAGCCACAGTCTCAGCAGCCTCCATGATGCTCATCTCAAATTATACGCCCAGTGTAATACTTTGAAGGAAAAAAGGAATCCAATACGAACCAGATCATAAGTGAGATAGACTGCATTGAGTTGCTTTCAATTCTCCTGGCATCTTCCACCTATGGATTCTAGATGTAACTTCACGTCACAACTCACACTAAATTCATATGTCCATCCATGCTGATTAAACCACTCAATATTTAGCTTGCACATGATAATTTGATGGAACCCATTTTCTTCCCCTTGTCACTTAGACAAATCTGTAAATAGTATGTCTACTTATCCTTGTAGATGAAAGCAAGAAGCATCAAGGAATTCCAAGTTAATATTCAGACTCTGGACTTGAAACTTTCTCTATTGTAAACTCAGGTACAAGTACTCTCAGATGTTGGTCTAGTATATACGAGCTTGCTCATGTTATCAACCCTGGTATAGCAAGGACCTAACCAATCTAGTATCAGCTGAGGCAATATCAGGCTTTTTATACTAGTACCGGCCTGGTTACTAAGAGAGTCAAGGACCTGAGGTAATACCAACCTTAACCTTTGTAGCTTGTAGATTCAGAAACAATGTAATGACTCATGGCATCAATGACAACCGTACCGGAGTAGCAGAACTTTGGATTCACAGTGAAAAGTTGGTCCAAAGTCTAGTCTACTAGTCATGATTCTTCTTCAGAGGAGGAAGAGGATCCAATTAATCAAGATGATGCAGACTTTACGCAGTACAATTTCTTGTTGAAGATCATGAGAAGAGGAAATAGTCAATTGCCAATGGCTATTACTAGCATGATCCTGAACACGAATGCATCTAGTTCCAAAACTCATGAAACCATAATGGCTCCACAAGTGCTTCAGGATCTGTAGTAGGGTTCAAAAAGCCCAAATTCTCCTCCAAGAAATGCAATCCACGGTTCTGCAAAAACCTCAACCTTGTCATAAAGGAGTAGGAACAGAATACAGATCAAAGTGAGGGTATAGTTCACTACCAAGTTGGAACTCAAACAGAGTGTGAAGATTTTGCAACTAGAATGGAATCTCAAATGGAACGCGTGATGACTAAAAATAGAAGCTCATCTTCGTGTGAATGCACCTTGACTAGGAAGTGGTCATCTTCCATAGACCATATTGACGTTTGCATGGCTACTGTAGCATCTGCTGTAGTGTTGAGTTCTAAGGAAGCAATTGCTACTGGCTTCCCACAGCATTCTGCACATGAAGTATCCATCCTTCCATGTGTGAAGATGCCTATGGCTGCAGACACAGAAGTCAAACATTTTACAAAGGAGTTAGAAGTTAAAGAACCTGCTACTATAGCCATCTCAGGTGAGGCTGGAATAGTGTTCATGAACAAGGGTTGCTAGCAGAAATTCTTTTTCACGACATTGACAGCAGTTGAACAAAGCCAATTTATGGTAGTGAGCAGGAAAGACAAGAAAACTGATGTGACATCCACAACCCCCAACATCTCTTCAGACAGGAAAATTATCATTGTCATCGTGAGTGTCTTCTTTTTTCTTCTCTTCTTCTTCGCCTCCATCATATAGTGCCATTACTGGCCGCTTTGGAATGTTGTTTTCCCAACTCAAATTCATTTTCTTGTCAAGCAGGACCACCTCGGTCGGGTTCGTCAGGATGAGGTGCTTGTTGATCTTGAGGAACATTTTGATCTCTACCAAGCCGGCACGCAGCGACGATCGTTTTGGAGCTAGGACGTCTGACAGGCTGCCCAGGTCGCATTCGAGTCCACCCGAGGATGGCTTGTTGGCCAGGATCGCCAGAGCAGCCTGCATGAGACATGGCATGCTTGTTTGACGAGCCCACCACTTGCATAGCTTGGCTGATTCCGGCCACAACTTGATATTGGTTTCATCGCCAATTCCTTTGAGGATTTGAACTTCGGCGTTCACCATCTGTGCCACCGTCTTGAAGCACTCGCCATTCCCATTAACGTCCTTCTTGTCATCATCAGCCACAATATCAAGAGCTGTTGACAGCAACTTTAATGTCTTGATGCGCTTTGCCGGTCTCTCAAGTCGCCCAGCTGGGGTACTCCCTGCCATTTGTTGCTTCTTGAGCACAATCGGCGCTACAATGGTCTCCGCTAAACATCTGATTTTGTTCCATATGAACTGGTTCATGAACACAAAGTGCTGCTTTTGTAGGCTCTCTTGTGTCTAGCCAATAGGAATATCAAACCTATCAATGTTAGTCGCATTGATTAACTTTGCTAGGATCTTTCCAGACGTCATTGGCGGGTATAGCATACTCTGTGCGTCGATTAAATACGAGAACTTGAAATCGGTTTCTTCCAAAACGTTTTTTTGTAGCATGGGCTGCCCAAGGTTGTTGCCGTAGATCTTCTTGGGCTGATGAAGCGCCAATATCGGATGGTACCATTTGAAGTAGTGTTCAGACATTACTTTGCCAAGAAACTTCCGTGCTTCACGAGTGGCCGGTTGTAGTATGTCATGTGATCGCAACATTGGATAGGGGTCTTCAGAGCCGAGTTGACGACGTATCGGTATTATCAACTCGAACGGCTTGCTTACATCGAGGACATTAGTGTACAAAGAGTATAACATGACGTACACATCGACAATGACAAATGTTTGCATAGCTTGTGCCTTGATCTAAACGGCCCGAACCGGCTCAATTAGTGAATAAAACTCGATGCACAATGTGCGGTCCATGTTGACCAGTGGAACTGGTCAATTGAGTTTGCGGTACGCCTGTAAAAGAGGTTCCCAGGCTATTAGAATTTGCTCCAGTATAAGCGTTGTGGATGACCATCGGTGCTGCGACGAGTTAAGTAGTTTAAGTGCGTCTCCAAGAGTTCAAGCATGGCTTCCTCGAAGGCTCCCTGCAGGTACTTAGACTTGTTCACAACTTCAATGACCTTCTTGATCCTTTGGAAGAAGCAGCGCGCATCCACATTCTTACTATTGTTAGGGTCGATCGAGGTGCCAAACGCTTCCGTGAGTGCCAGGTGGATTAGATGTGATATACACCATTCCCACCAAGCATCAATCAGAATGTCTAAGGTACGCTTTACATCGGATCCCGAATCTGAAGTGTTTGTCAGCACATCGAGCATCACCTTAATGCCAAACTCCTCGAGGACGCCTGAAGACCATTCATGCAAGATTGTAGACAACTGTTCCGCTTGACGTTCATCGGTAGTCGGTGCAAATCGGCGGACAGCGAGATTGTAGCCAATATTGAACCTGGTCGACATATTAAAGCACATTCGCAATGCCAAGTACTTTTGGTTGCTCATCTTGCTCTTTATCAGGTCCATGTACAATGACAGGTACTTGATCGTAAAGAATGAGCGCGCCTCAGCAAGTGACATAATGATGATCTTCTTGCATGTGGTGTACAGTTCGACGTGAAGCTTGCGGATGTTGATTGACTTCATTCCACCTTCCCCGACAGGTAGCTGACGACCGATCAGTTGCCATCTACAGGTCATGAACGCGTTGTACGAAATCGAGTGCTCGGCGGACCAAGCTCCCAACTGCACTTCAAACCAACGCTTTGGGTCTTTTTTGAAAGCCGGGCCAGATAGATCGAGCTGCTTCTTGATATGTGCTAGCTTCTTGTTAGTTGCCATGGTCTTGGATGAGGTTATGCAGTGTTTCTTGTCGAGGTGGGTGCAAGAGTTCGACGCTCCCGTCTTTGTGCACTTAATGACAACTGGCTTCTTGACATTGAAGCACGGGTCTAGCAAGCAGATGAACCACTCGACCGTATCCTTGTCAATGAGGCGCACACCGCATTGATTAAGGAAAGACGTCGTCTTTTTGAGATCCTTAATCGTGGCGCCTTTGATGATAGTTGGGAAAATGCCAGCGTTGATGAAGTTTTTGATCCGAACTGCCACGATGTCTCCACGCTCAGCATCGTCAACCTCAAGTTGCGTCTCTTCGTTAACCTCAAGTTGCACCTCTTTGTCAACCTCAAGTTGCACCTCTTCGTCATCGATCTTGACAGGTACGGAAGATGCCACTTCACCTTCAGCAGTGATGCTTCTGGATTCGATGACATGATCTTTGGACGAAGCCATGATGTGCATTCTAGCACCAACTTCTATTGCCACACTATTGAACCCGAGATTCCTCATAGAATCTTCCAACAAAATGGAGGACTACACAGACTAAAGAAAGTTCAGAACATAATTCCACACAGATAAAAAGGTATTCAGTAGTTGAGAAGTTCAGGAAGGTGAATATCTTGACAAAAGACAATCAAAGATGAGATTTGGAGAATCTTGTTACATACAGATCTAAAGCCCATTTCAGGAAGGTGAATATTTTGACAAAAGACAATCAAAGATGAGACTTGGGTATTCCTGTTACATACAAATCTAAAGCCCATTAGCTTCAAGACTCCTGGAGTCTGCATCAATGTCTCTATTAGGAATGAGCTTTGAGTACTCGATACAAGTTTTTGTATGAAATCTCAATCTTGTATCCTTAGTTTGTGGATGATCAGGTAGCTAGACTAGGATCTTCATCTTCACTTTGATCCAGTGATCTGAAGGATCACAAACAGCAGCAGTAGCAGATTTGAGACAAAAGAAAGAATCGGACCAGCTAGTTAGTAGTAGCCAGGCTATATTCAGTCTTGAAGAATCATGTTACTAGGTGTAGTAGTATTGGGAAGTCATGTGGTAGCTTTACTGGTGGAGGCAGCCGGTGTGCTACCACGTTGAGCATGTGCACCGCCAGAAGAATAGATCCTCACCACAAGACTAGTAGTGCTAGGAAACGCGGCGTTGGCACCCAGCAAACGGATTATGAGCTGAACGGTCGGCTCAACATAACGGCGCCGGCGGGACTGCAGGCTCATCTAGAAATGGGACTGATGGCTGGGGTTCTGGAGGCGGACATCACGGAAGAGGATCAGCAGCTACATATGATGATGATGTTGTAGCTGGATCAGGAGGATCAGCTGATTACGATGGAAGTCTTGATGGAGGCGGTGGATCCGGAAGAGGAGGAGCTGCTGGAATACCCTTGCAAACCTTCTACCACTAAAAAATTCAAGCAGATTTGAAGCAGCCTAACTAAATTGTTAGGTAGTAGTAAATGGTGTGCTTACTTCAAGTGGTGATTTTCATGTGAGCTCAGAGATTTCTTCGCCGCCGACGGCTGTTGTGTAAATCCATGAAATTAAATGTATAAACAACTCGATTCACGATGTGTCTGTGAGTGTGGTACTGTGAGGGACATGGATGTGGATGAACTACATACCTTCTACCACTAAGTTAACTATTTTTTTTCATCCTCGGGTTGTGACAACCTCTAAGTTGACTATTTTTTTTCATCCTCAGGTTGTGACAACCTCTAAGTTAACTATTTTTTTTCATCCTCGAGTTGTGACAACCTCTAAGTTAACTATTTTTTTTCATCCTCGGGTTGTGACAACCTCTAAGTTAACTATTTTTTTTCATCCTCTAGTGGTGACAACCTCAGGTCACCACTTAGTGTAGTTAGTGGTGTTTTAGTGGGTTTAGATTTTTAGTGGTAGAAGGTCTGGAAGCTTCCTGACTAATAATGAATTAAAAGTCAACTTAACTAAAGGTTAACTCAAATTATACTCCATTGGGGATCTAGTTCAAAGAAATCTCCATAGCGACTTCCATATGTGCACCGACCAAGGAAGCTTTTTGAGAAGTTTCCTAATTAATAGTCAATTAAAACTTAACTAAGGGTTAATTAAGGATTAACTAAGAATTAATTGAGAATTAATTGAAGGTTAATTCAAACTTAATTGAGATTTAATTAAGAATTAACTAAGACTTAACTATGAAATAACTAGAACTTAACTGAGATTTAACTAAGATTTAATTAAGACTTAATTGAAAATTAAATTAAGATATAACTGAGATTTAATTAAAATTTAATTGATAATTAATTAAAATTTACTTAAAAGCTAACTAAAAGTGAATTAAAAATTAACTAATAATTAATAATGATGCAAGCAATAATGCAGGTGACTGTGTTGATGTAATCAATGATGCAGGCGATGGATGATGGTGGTCTTCATGACACACCTTTTATTTAAATTTGTATTAATGTTTACCACACCCAACATTGACTTGTGCTAATTATATTCTCACAAAATCACAATTTGGTTTGGTTGTTGAACTCCCCAATGAATTATTGTCTCAATAATTAATTATGTTCTTCACATAGTTGGTTGCATGACAAACAAGCACATTGGCAACTTTTGATGATTTTAATATCTTTAGCAAGTTTTTTCTAACCTTTCAAAGAGAGGCATCCTTTTTATTACCCTTTGTCATGTCGCATTTTCATGTTTATTTATTTTACATTTATTGTGGTCAGTTATTCTCAAAAAGGGATGTCACAACTCACTTTTTAATGTTTCATCATCTTGCATGACTAGTTTGAAAATTATAATTATGTCTTCAATGAAACTTTTCTATTAAATAATTGGTTTGTAACACCCACTATTGAATTTTTTTTTCCATGAGACCATTTAAATGACCATCACATGTGCCAATTGTTATAATTGACCCCCCAATGAAAAACAATCATTTTCTTTTACAAAACATAATCCAAAACAAACACAAAAAAAGAAAAGAAAAAGTTATTATTTATTGTTGGATCCTCTAGATTATTCGAAGAACAACAAAGAAAGCAATCAAATGAGCAAAATCTCCACATTGAAAAAATGATTTGAACCAATGGGAAGGACAATATATCCCTCAATAGAAGTGAATGAAGTGAGTTCATGTGCAAAGTTGGAACCAACACAAAGAAATGGGAGTGACTTTGAAAACAAGAACTTGATGTAGATCAAGTTTTTATTGTCGTAAAGAAGCACCCATTCTTAAAACTACATTTAACAAAGTGCACAAGTAATGTGCTAGAACCACACGTGACTAAATAGCCATTACACAATGAACTATTAGTCCACTCAAAATAACTTAAGAAAACAAATTCAAACCACAAAATCCAACAATCCCATTGACTTGGAAAAAAATTAAATCTTCAAACATACACACAAACCCTATTATGATAAACAATTGAAAATAAAGGTCCTTTTTTTTACCATTTCCATTTTATCCTCAAAAATTCCCACAAACCTAACAAACCCTATTATTACAACATTTAATCATTAGTACACTCAAGATAACTTAGAAAATAAATAAAAATTCAGACCACTACCAAATCCAGCAATTTCATTGATCATAACATATTTGTACACAAAAGTTGGAGGTCGAATGCAATATTTATTTATTTATTTATTTTTGGCTATACATGGGCCTATTCACCACCCTCTGCTTCTAATACTATAACCGACAAGGTTAAAAAAAAATTAAAAAAAAAAAAAAAAAAAATCCCCAAACATTCAGAGAGAGAATGGAACCCTAAAAGCCCTAAAAAGTTCATGAGCTTCCCTCCCCCAAGAAGGCCTGTGCTACATGGACCCGCCGGGTCCTAGACAAAGGAGATCCGGATTCTGGTGGGATGTGCGCGGGCGCACTAGAAGACTACTACTACTTCTCGAAAGGAAAAAGCTTTGAAGGCGCGCACATGCTGCGACGTGTTGTGGGGGGGTGCGACGCGATTTTCCTGCACTTGACTAACGGTTCTCATTACTGTGGCTACTCGCCATGTGGCTCTGATGAACGTCAGTCATCACGTCAGGAGGTCAGGGACCTCAGGACGTCAGGACTCTGGGGGAGTAGTAGTAGTAGGCTAACTTAGTAGCTGGAGAAGAGCTTCCAGTACGCTCGGGAAGCACCTGTCGAATGCTGACTACTGACTCCCCAGGCAGCAGCAGCAGCTGAAAAAGTAATTCAGTACTAAGTATCATCGTCGTCTTCAAAGCTTGGCGGTGCCTACTCTCAACCCACATGCCCCGAAGGCTCCAGCGCAGTGCCGGGTTCTTTCCAGTGTCTGTGCGGGTCTCTGTTTAAAGACGAGGCCGCTCCAAGTACCCTCCGGTTATCACAAGGTACATAACATTTACCCGGAGGGTGAAACATAACAGAAACCCGGTTCTTTTTTTCTTTTCTTTTTTTTTGGGTATGTATAGAACCTTGGTTCTCTCAGTTTTTCTTTTGGGGGAAAAATAAATAATTCAAAACCCTGTGTTCCAAAGCAGTGGGTTCATTCAGTTGATGTTCCTGAACTAAACAGAACCGGCGGTTGTCTGGTTTTGAAGTTGCTCCCAATAATTGGAACCGGCGGTTCTATGAGTTTCGATCTTTCAGAGAAAAGCTCAAACTGATGGTTCTTTGGTTCCTAAAACTTTAAAGAACCAGAACCCGCCGGTTATTTAAAAAGCCACAAAATAACTGCACAACATTGGTGTTTTTCCTACAGTTTTGTGGTGTAGCCACCACGCTGGTGGTGATCATCCCCACAAGAGGAATTAGCCAAAATATTTGGCGAAAGCTCAGAGAGGAAAGTAGAAAAGATTTAAAGAATCCTACTATATTTTGGCGACTTAATGATAACCTATTGTCTAAATATGGTGATTTCAGGGGGGGGAAAAAAAAATCTTCAAAATCTAATGACTTTGGGTGCACTGGATTTTTTTTTTTGGTGTGTTGGTAACAACCATGGGTCAGCTCCCTTGAGAGGGAGAAACCAAGCTGATGATGATTAATGATAACTCTTTAAACCAAAGGGCATTTTAGGCTATAAACTTTTAAATAATAATTTTTTGAGGGGAGTTTAAATTGCCCTTCAAATAATTCTATTCTACCAAATAATGGCCAAGTTTCTACAGCTGGAAATTACTAGTGTTTGCAATGATATTATGGTACCTTTTTCATGTACCAGTTGGGTACTAGTATTGAGTACTTTCATGCCAACCTCATTCTGGTAGTGAGTACTTACATACCAGCCTGGTCCTGGTATTGGATCAATACTAAAGAGCATCCCCTGCAGTGCTCGGTATGCGATCCTGTGCAATGAAGAAAATCCACCTTATTATGCCAGTTTGGCTCAGGAAAATAGTTTTGGGCTCAGCATGATTGACGTGGCTGGTTCAAAAGGCACTGCAGCGCTGCTGTGCACCTGCAGAAAAAGAGTGTAATAAATTGGATCTAACTGGTGCTCAGTGTTTCTGATTGGCCCATCATAACGACTGGTCCAGGTGGTTTGCTATTACTAGTTCCCCACGTATTTGCTCTCCCAGTTTCAGTTTTATGGGTGGGGTTGCAAGAGAGAGAGAGTACATAACTAAACTTGGATGTGAAAAATATATACTGTATTCAGAGGATTACATACTGAGCACTGCTGGAGATGCTCTAATGCTTTCATAGTGGCCTGGTCATGGGTATTGAGCATGAGATAGGCATAAACCTGGAACTGAGACTGGCATCTCTCAGGCCCATTTGAGTCTGGTGGTGAACAGGATCTCCACCAACGGTCAATATTTGACCCTGCAAACATATTTCTCACATCCAAGTTCACCATCCACTGGATGTCTATCATTACTAAGTTGTGGATGAACATCAACTGAGTTCATATTTGGTCTCACCTTCGTAACCAATTCTGTGGGAAAATAGGTAACTACTAGGTGAGTAGATGGTTCATACATAGGTAAAGGCATTTTTTTCTACCTACCTACTAACAACCTGCTTGTGGGTTGTTCTTAGGTAGGTAGGAAAAAAAAAAGGAACTGAGCTAACCACCATGGTTGGTTAGTGAATTGGATCCGAACAGAAAATTGTTTCCTGACCACTTACCATTCATCCTTCATGGTGCACTGGTGGGTGCTGGTTCACTCTGGCCCAAGTTAAGTTACTAACTTTTTTCCTTCCAACCCCACCTGAAAGCTGAAATTGGGACAAAAAAATGATGAAAATGTTTTGAACCTAGTTGAAAAGTTATTATTTAGCCAAATTTGGCTATTAACCAGATATAAAGTTGTTTTAGAACAGGATCCTTCTATATTCTTGACTACTTACCTGGAGCTTATGAAGCAAATCTGGCAAATTTGGAAATTGTTTTCATATGATCAAATGATTTAATTTAATTTTTTCTTAAAAATATCTATTAAATTCCATCAAAATTGAGTGTTGAAATCTATCTATGAAGCAAGGTAGTTTGTTTGTTTTGTTTTGTACTGATGAGATCCACCGAACCGGGATGCTTCAGATCACATTCTTGGTCTCTTTGGAAAGCTCTTGAAGAGAAGGGGTGCATTGGCTTGGTTTTATGGTGTTTGGACTTGTGATGCAAAAGTTCTTGAATATTGAATGAATTTTTCACTGAAAATTAAAGTAAATCGTAGCTGAAAATTGGAATGTGCCTTTGGTGTTGTTGGAAAGATATCAATGAGCAGGATTTAATGGAATTTATTCAGTAAGATTTTTGGATTTCGAAGGTGGGAGATATTTGATTTTTAAGTGATTTTCTGCCCCTGAAAATTCAAATAAATTCCCAAAAAACCAGGTCTTGGAAGGAAAAAATCAGTTGAGAACGTGGTAACACTTGAAGGCTTACCATTCAATACATACATTGCAAAACAATGTTCACATGTTGAGTTTCCCTATTTTGTAATGGGTTCACACTTGGGCCAATTGCAGAGGCCACACTAGTGATAATGAATATTGAGAAACGATATTATTTTAGAGCGAGTTAAAATACAATACAAGATTATATTTGTTTACAAAATTCAATATTAATTAAGCCTTGAGCGTGGGCAGTGGCTACATGCTGTAAAAGGCCAAAAAAAATTCTAGCCAAAATTCTAGAATAGATTCCAGTATGTAGCCAATAATTAAAATAATGCTTAAATACTTAAAAAAATTTCACTTGACATTTATAGCCAAATTTGGCTTAATCTTTTTGTCGATGATGGCGACCTCAGCTCCATCAGAAAATTTAAAAGGCCAAAAAAAATTCTAGCCAAAATTCTAGAATAGATTCCAGTAGTTAGCCAATAATATAAAATGATGCTTAAATACTTAAAAAAATTCACTTGTCATTTATAGCCAAAAAAAAACACGTCTCCTTCTAATTGCCGGTTCTTTGCCAGTTCTTTGCCAGCCCCTGAAATAATTGGAACCGGCGATTCTCTGAATCCGATGGTCCGTCGCAACCCGGAAGCGACGGTGCTTGGACCCCCCGGAAATCCTCATGGATCGGAACCGCCGGTTATGAGAAAGGCAGAAATAACCGCACAGCGCTTCTGTAAACCCGGCGTTAAAAGAAAGAGAGTTGCGACAAAGGAAAGACAAGCAAGGGCAGAGAAAGAACAGCTCATACGTAAAAGATGAGGAGGAAACCTCGCCACAAGAGCGCAAAGGATGGGGGAAGGTAGGGTACGGCAGCGGCGGCTATGGCGATGGGGATTCTCTCTCTCGTCGCTTCTTTCAATAAATCCTTCGCTCGCGCTGCCGCTTCCTAACCTTCACCAAATACTCCCTTCACTCTCAGAATCTTCAGATGCTCTAATTTAGAGCGCACCCATCTTGCGCTTTTTTCCATTTGCATTTGACACATAGATAGCTAGTCTCGTGAGGGGAGGCAGGTTCTTGTCGGCGGATGTGATGTGGGGAGGGTCCAATCCCCTCAAGTCTGAATCATTATGAGATTTAGCACTAAGAGTCAAGTCAACTGGATTGTGGAATGCTTATTTGAATAATGCAGTATTGGAAGTTGTTGTGAGTTTTGTTGTTGCTGCAGTTCTTGTTCTTTTTCCTTTTTTTCGTTTCTCATCATATTCTCCTCCTTAATTTTGATTTTGGGCTTTTATGTCTGTTTTGTGCTTCAAGCTTTTTTTCTCATATTGAACGTGGTTTTTTTGTTTTTTGGATGTTCCCCTGTTGTTCATGCTTCTCTGTTGTGGGTGGTTGGCTTTTGGGTAACAACAGTTGTTCATGCATTCAAGACAGGCCAATCTCCCTTGAGGAGTGAATGTATGTAGTGGATGCTGCTGCCAAGAATTTGGAACTACCCACAAAACTCTTCTCAATAAGTTGCATTGATGTCATTCCACATGCTTATCACCACCTAATAGATTTTTAGCTTCAGATTCTTTGTCATTTGGGTTTCGTTACATTTGTCTTTGGCATGATGTCTTGATATCCTTGTTTTCTAGGGTTTGGTCTTAGATAGTGTTTGTCAGACCCTCCTTCCAGAGAGATATCTGTCTTTAGCTTGCTCAGAACTATTGCACAAAGAAGCTCCTCAAACCCATTGAAGAGATCTGGTGGAAAATCCGTCCCTGATTTTTTTTCCAGACATAAGTAAATCAATCTAGTTAGTGGATGGAATGAAGAAAGTAATGCAAGTGCCTTTCTGGTTGGCAACAATGGAGAGAAAATGGCTTTTGCCTTTAGTGGCAAGCACTCTCATCTCCATAGCTTTGTTACTTGCTGCAACTGTAAGCCTGGGGGCTTCGTCATCGTCACATGGTGGTGCGAAAAGCTCTGTATTCCGATTTCTGCCGCTGCGGGAGGAGGAAGAACATGTGCAATTCATTGAAGAAGTATCAGAACAACAGCTACTAGTGGAAAATTTGCCACCACCCCCAAGGTTTGCATACTTGATCTCTGGTACCAAAGGTGATGGTGCCCGGATGCAAAGAGTGGTACAAGCTCTTTATCACCCGCGGAACTACTACCTTCTTCATCTCGATCTCGAGGCTCCAACACAGGAGAGGATCGAACTTGCACGGTATGTGCAGAGTCAACCTGCTTTCACAGAAGCCCAGAATGTGTACGTGGTCGGTAAGGCTAATTTGGTTACATATCGTGGTCCGACCATGATTGCAGCAACCCTTCATGGAGCTGCCATTTTGCTCCGGCAAAGTGAAAACTGGGATTGGTTCATCAATTTAAGTGCATCTGATTATCCACTCATTACTCAAGATGGTATGACTTGCTGCACTTCTGTCCTACTCCCTTCTGTGCTTTTTTCTCCTCAACCTGTCTCCTGTTCTCATCAAGCTTGTGGCCCTCTTATTTAGGACCTTCCAATCTTTGGGTCTTGCACCATACTCACATCACAGAAAATTATGTAATTATTTGAGACCTTTGAGCAGAAGGGTTATAGGGGTTTAGGGTTACAAACATCTCAGTGTCTAACGCACTTGTTCCTTGAATGAATAGATCTTCTTCATGTTTTCTCCTATTTGCCAAAGGACCTCAACTTCATCGAGCACACAAGCGACATTGGCTGGAAAGAGTAAGCCTGGATGATTCACTTTTCCCTGATGATTTCAATTTCAACCCTTTGAAGATTTTGTGGTGTCCAAACCTGGGGTGGTTTTGACTTTCCTTTTCTTTACCATTCAAATGGAAATAGTCCTCTTGTGGAGTAGCCATCTGTTTTCTGTGTCTGGAGTTGGCATGTTTGTTTTTGGTTTTGATTGAACTGGCACAATGGGTGCCCTCAAAGTGTTGTTTTGGAGTTTTCTCTGCAGCCTCATATGTATGTTGGGCATCTTTAGCTTATGAATTCATGAGCTTGACTTTTCATTGTTATCTCATTCCAACATATCTAGCAGTAGCTCTGACAAAAGAAAAATTCATCCCACCCCACTGAATTAGACTTACTGACAGTGTTTTTCGTTGTGGATTTGGAAGATTTCAACGAGCAAAACCTATCATAATTGACCCTGGTCTGTATATGGACAAGAAGACTGACATATTCTGGGCAACTCAGAGACGAGCAGTACCCACTGCTTTCCGGCTGTTTACAGGTATCTTTCTCCTCTCCAAACTTGGAAGTATATTGAAATTCTAGTTTTATCCATTATAAGATGAGAGGGTCCATACAGGAGAAAAATCCCAGGAGATGGGTAGCTACTGTTATGAATACTTCCTGTGAGTGCTTTGAGATCCGTACACCGGATTGCAAAACTTTTGAATAAGCCTGTTTTGGGCATGTGTCTAAAGCAGACAGACTACATCCAAGTAGTCACCAGTGGTATTCAGAGATAAGTGGCAGCTAGTGATCATCATCATCATCCATTCATGATGATGATATTGGATGCTTTGTGATTGACATTCACATTGCTGTGATGTACCCAATTATGTCGGATTTGGTTTGCCAGAAAATTTGTTACCTTGCCAAGTGTTAGTTATCATGGGGTTTTCTTTACAATCTCATATATATATGTCTTGGGTCCCTGAGTAAGAGTGAGCTGGTTGACACGTTTACTACACTTGTAGCCTGATATTGAATAAGTGCAGTTTTTTTTCCCCTGTTTATTGAGTTTGAAATGCCTTTAGATCTGTCTATTTCATCAAGTTTCTCATTTGTGACGTCAGGTGAAAACAGCTTGCAACTGTTATCTCACATCATGTCAAAACAGAATTTGTAAACCCATTCAGCTTATAATGTGGGATTGGTTGCAGGTTCAGCATGGGTAGCATTAACCCGTTCATTTATGGAGTACTGCATACATGGTTATGACAATTTACCTCGCACGATGCTTATGTATTATACAAACTTTGTGTCGTCACCAGAAGGTTACTTTCACACAGTGCTTTGCAACAGCCAAGAGTTTCGTAACACGACAGTAAATCACGACCTGCACTACATTGCTTGGGACACACCACCAAAACAGCACCCACTGTCTCTCACAGTGGATGACCTCCAAAACATGACTGCAAGTGGTGCTGCATTTGCCAGGAAGTTTGATCGTGAGGATCCTGTACTTGATAAAATTGATGAAACCCTTCTTCAGCGGCCAAAAGGAAAATTCACACCTGGTGGTTGGTGTATTGGAACCGACCCTCATATAGATCCTTGTTCAGTGAGAGGTGAATCTAGTGTCCTTCGACCAGGGCCTGGAGCTCGAAGGTTTGAAGATCTCATTGTCCGCCTCTTATCCCCATCAACATTTCGGTCAGAGCAGTGTGTTAGTCCACAGAAGTAGAAATTCCAGTTTTCTTCTCACTTATGCTGAAGGGGTGTGGGAGTGTCAAGGGGTTCAGGTGCAGGGTAGTGAAACCTCCTTTCAATGCAGTTCTCAACCTTCACCCAGCTGAGAAACTCCCTGTAAGTCCATTGCAGGTCAGGGGAATTTGAGAATGGATCATGGTTTTGGCCTCTTACTTCCTCCTTTTCTCATCCCTTAACACTGTTTACACAAGCTCCTTTTGTCACGAAACTTTGTTCTCAGGCAGCTGAGTTTCTCTTTTAGACAGGTAGGAATTAGTATTTTATCTGTACAAACATGTGCTTAAATTTCCCCTGTGGATGATGAAGATCTTTAGAACATGATATCTGTATTCTTGATACTGGATACACTGGAACACAAGTTTCAGTTGATCCTTGCCGGGCAAACATAGAAGACGGGGGAGTACTAAGTTACTGGCCAAAGCTGCCTACTTTCACAATCAAGCAGGATTTTGGTGGCCTTTATACTCATATGCTGCTACTCCATTGAAAAGAAAATACTGGTTGCCCGGAGCTGAGAACACTGATATTCCAATGAGATGAGGTATGATGTGACGGAAGAGATTACAGTAATAAATATAGACCCAACTTGTATTTTTCTTGGGTGGAGCTTTTTGTGGTGTTTTGTTTAGATAGAAAGTTTGCTAGCTGAACATTGTTGCCATTCCTGTGGTGAGGTATATCAAGGAATGTGAAGTGACCAATAGTTTGCTCTCAAACTATTTTCTGTATTGGTCAGCAGAAGGGCGTCATGGGTTTAAGTGGGTTGTGGATGGGTAGTGATGAAGCTTGACCTAGTTGAAAGGCAATAAAAAATGCTGGGATGACATGCAGTCTGCTGGGGATCTAGCTTGTTTTGTGAGAGAGCTTCCTACATCAAGGGGAATCCTGAAGTGAATTTAGTATGTTTTTCCTTAGGTTTTACACAACTCCACAATGGGGGACCATCTTCAATCAGGATACGAAGCAGACCAACAATTTAGCTGTGAGTCATCAGTTGAGGTATCTTAGATCCAGCAGGTGATCTTGCATAAATGTATCCAGCAGGTGATCTTGCATAAATGTGCACGCTTAATTCCAAGCTACAATTTTTGTAGTACCCAATTGAGAACTTTCTATTGAACCTGAACACTGTATCTCCACTGTTGTGTACCAGATAGGGAGATCTTCCCATGAAACCTGAACACTAAGATGGTGGAAAAACCTTCTTTGCATTGCAAATTGGTCACATTCACAATGGGATAATATTCAAATAAATTTCTACTGCAACTATACCAAGAAAGGATCAACACCTTCAGGCTTTTTTCCAGTGTCAAGTTACATGTTAGTTATCCTAGACCCAAAAGGGAGGAGTTGGAAAAATGGGTGGCAATGTTCTTAAGCAGTCCATTAGTTTTATCAATTTTCAATCACCTTCATAGACACTGAAAAAATTGGCTGTGCTAAATTTTGCACAGTACACATTCAAAATGCACACCGGAAAATGGGGTTCTGCTACAAGAAGAGGATGCAAACAGAAAAGGAGGGGGGTGGGGGAGGGTGGGAGAGCAGAATTAGGGTTACACTTTATATTGCACTGAAAGAAAAACTCAGGCCACAATGTTGGCTCCCACTCAAGATGGTACACAGAAATGCTTCAGGAACATCAATCTCAAGCAATTGTGTTGCAACCCCAATGAGATGCTAGAGATGGTTCCATTAAAAATCTCCTGTAGAACTGAAGATTGCAGCTACAAAAATTCACTGTTTACATTCTACTCTTCCGCAAATTGGAAGGAAGCTATTGAACACTAGGGGCTCAATAATGATCTCTGACTAAGACTATGCTAAAGCTTGCCCAGTTCCTCATTCCAACTGAACCTGGTCCAGATCATTGATAATCTCATCAAACTGTCACAATTCATGCAGAATTAAGTCAGAAACGTGTAACTAACCAGGAAGAGACTAATGATAAATATCAAAACAATGCAGAAGGGACACATGCCTGAAGGCAACAATCTTTACAGTCTCAACCACGCAGTGACTACTTCCCCTCACCATGGACTCAGGCCTCTAGCTTTGCTTGTATATCAGCTGGTTCACTCATTGACCTCGAGTATGACACTGGATTAACTATGAACATTCAATACGATCAAGCTAGTGGGGGAGGACAGCAAGCATTTTGAGTGAACTATGTGCAAGATGGAATCTACTTGAAACATTACTTGCACCTGAATCACCACCAACCTGCAGATTTGTGTCCAGTACCAAGAGCTTGTAATCTGTTTGCTACAATCAAAAGCATCACAGGAGACAGAAATTACATGCCTTTGAGATGTGCTGGATGAAGTAATCACCAAAGTGCTTTGTAACTTTTGTATCAGCAATATGAACCATATCCTGCACTCAGAAATGCATCCTGTTAGATACACAGCAAAGACTAAAAGTGCATGGAATCTTTTCAGAGCCTGATCAGTGGAAAGATGAATTGCTCACATCAGCAACATAGAAGTCCACATCGGCATTAGAAAGAACACTGCCATCATCATTGATCACATGTGTCTTATGCTTGTACATGAGCAATGCAACCCTGCACAAGAACATTAGAGAACATCAACTGCCAGCAATCAAAATCAGCAGACACTCCATACAAATGCAAAGACCCAGGTGGGTAAAAGGTACTGCATGGTACCATGTTTGTGAGGCATGTGGTACCATACAGTAGGTGAGCACAACACGACATGATGACTGAAGCACTACTTCAGTATAATTTCCATGTGATAATTTTCTTTCAAGTGTAGAGGTTAAGCTCAATCATACCGCAGAGTTGGCTCATCCACATCCATAAATGAAGCCAGCTTGGAAATCGAGATGGTGGTGTAAAGCTTCAAGAAACTCCGAATGCCAGAAAGAAGCTGCTGTTGTCGCACTTCTGATAAGAATAGCTTCAGCTGAAGCCTGTAAGCATCCTGCACAGCTCCAATATGATGCCTGTAGTCAGACCAGGATAGTCTATTGAAAAGAGGGCAAAGATGGATGTGATTTCCTGGTTCTGCAAGAGAACAAGGACTGAAAAAATTAGACCCATAAAGAATAAGACCTTCACAGCAGAAAATATTAAGGCATCATTTGGTTGAGCCACCTGTAGACAATAGGGCAAGCTGGGAAGGGTAAAATAAGGTCAACAGGAAAACATTTCAGTAGTAGATAACACCTACAGAAACCTAAGATGTGATGAAAAAAATAGTGGTTTGCCACATAGTTTGCAGGTACTACATACCTGATTGAAGTTGACAAGGGGTTCATTGTAGTTGGGCAGGGACGGGGTGATAAACTTGGGGCAGGAAAAGGAAAATAGTTCATCAAAAGTTTCTTCTTCACTGCGTTGCATGCGTAGCATCTTCTCAGCATACTTCTCCCGTAAAAGGTTATTCACATTCTCCTCAACCAACTTTGGATGAGGGCAGAGTGAGAGGCAGATGGCAAGAAGAGCATACATCTGCTCGTTCTTCTTCAAAATTTGATCATACTGTGATGACCGTTGGTGATACTGCTTGGTCTTGAAAATATATAGAAGGACTTGGTTGAAGGATTTGATTGCATCCAAATACCTGAACGCAATCTACAGCATGTGAGAACAAAGAAAAATCCCCTCAAAGGAGAAGGCAGGTCTGAAAGGGTTGTTGAATCTACAGACATATCAATATATACAATCATACAGTTCAACAAGGCATTGAGCAAAACTGCGGATGAAGGGGAATACCTTCGCAACATGAGATTAGCAAATCCATAGTAGTAGATTGTGGTAATCTGGCAGCCAATAACAGTATTGAAAACTCCAGGCTGATTGATATCAATGGGTGAAAGGGCACGGAGGCCACTTTGGTAATCTCCCAACAAGCAGTGGACACGGAGCAAACCCACAATGCTGAAGTAACCCAGTACTTTGAGCACATTTGTTCCACCATGATAATCATATCCATCAGTGGCTGTAAAAGTAACATTGCCATCCTTTTCCTCATCCAAGATCTGAAGGATCATTGATTTCTCGATCAAGGCTTGGAGGTAGTTCATCACTCCAATAACATTCCAGACCTGCACAAAAACACACAGAGATTGTTCACTAGTCAAGGTTAGTGATGTACAATTTTCTAATCTATATCACCTGAGTACAAAATATGCAGACAGTGAGCAAGAGGTTGTCCAGATGATACCTCATCAACCTGCTTCAGCAAGGCCAGCTCATGGTCTGTCCTTTGCTTCAATTTTGCCCGATACTGGCAGAAGGACTGGAACTGGTAGATAAATTCATCCACCATATCCCACAACCACTGATTTGGCAGCTGCATATTCACGTTTCCATGCAGAATGACCTGGAAAAGGTTGCAATAATTGTCCCAAGAATCACATCGCTGCTCGAGTGTGGGCTGTAGGCGAGCATACAGATGCCGGAACCACATTTCCTTATAAAGCAGGCAAAACACATGGTCATTCTCGACATAGGGGGCAATCATCTCCACCGCAGGCCAGTAGCTCTGCTTGAATAACCTCTCACTCAGTTTCTGGAAACTGCCTTCATACATCTGATGTATTTCATAGACATTCTTCTCCCGAATGTGTCGGTAAAGATAGACAACGAATGACTTCACCACATCAGGCACATAATTCGTACTGTCAAAACCTGGTTCTGGGGGTTGCAAGTCCCTAAAACCATCTCTGAATTCTGGCCGATCATCATAAGAATCATCATAGCCACCTCCATAGTCACGCCCCCCATATCCTGCATCATACGCCATAACTGTCACAGTACTCCACAGACAAAATGTCAGCTCTAAAATTGTTCAACGAACCAGATCCGACCAGATTTTGCTGTAGCATAAAAGGATTCTTTCTAAAGCTGAAATAACAAGCAATGTGGCAATGTGACAATGTGACAATGTGACAATTTGTTACAATCCCGAAGCCAGCTCATCATGTGAAATGTAAGAAGCGCCAAACCCTAAAACCCCTTTGCCATCGCAACAGAGCAGGAAAAAAAAGAAAAAAAAGAAAAAAAATTACGAGCAACTCTTCTGTGGCAGATAAATATGCAATTTTCTTTGCTATCTCAATTTTTTGCGAGTCCCCACAAGAAAGGAGAAGAGTCGGGTATACAAATTTCTTTCGACAACAACGGAGACACAAAATGCCTGGAGAGAAACTGCAGGAGGCATGCCTAACTTTCGAGAAAAGATCAGGGAGAACATATAAGAAAAATCAAAAGGAATAATAAAAATTATGCAAGAAAGGGCTAAAAGGGTAGACAATGGCAAGCTTTTTCTGACCTGCGGCGGATGCGATGGCGTGTGTAACGAAGAATCAAGCCCCCTTCCGCAGCAAGCAACAAAAGCCCATCGCATCGCAGCGATCGGCATGAAGAGAAATGAAACCCTAACCCTAAAACTCTCCTCGTCAAAATCCTGCAGTGAGGATGCTGCCCTATTTTAGGGTTTGTCTTCAGGGGCCAATCAATATATACATGTATATCCGGGTATATACTAGATACAAGGGTAAGTTTATAACCTAACCGGATGGTAACATTTTTGTTCTAACACTTTTAATTACCCTTTGTTTTCAGTTGATAAAAATGTGTTTAGTAAAAGTTTATCACAAAACCATGATAATTCATAAATGAATTAATAAGTTAGTTTATTATTATCAATTCCTTATATAGTTTTCTTTTTTCTTTTTTTTAAAAAATTATAAAACTCATATGGAAATCAACAAATTTCCAAAAAGCATATTAAACATTATTATGCCAAAGGGGAGAAAAATGTGGACCCAAATAGACATGCAATTGGGTAAATACATGGGTAAATACAAGGGTATGTATATAACATATCTTGATGGTAACCTTTTAATTCTACAATTTTTAATCACCTTCGTTGGTTGGTTGGTAAATATATTTTAATCTAGTAAAATTATATATTACAAAATATATTAAAATGTAATATCCACAAAATGATTTTGTAATATAATTTTACTAGATAATTTTGTAAATTACATTTTAAATCATTTGTGATTGACCAAACATGATATAATAAGAAGAAATTTCAAACTTGATGGATGTTCTTAATTGCAAATTTTCTTCCATTGCCTTTTGAGCTAAACTACGTTGTTTGGTTTGTGAGCTTGTTATGCCTTCAACAAGCTTAGAGTTGCAACACAACATTTACATGAACATTTTATTCAACATTCTTTTCATTCCATTTTGTCATTTTTTAGCATTTTTAAATTTATTCATGTACGCAATTAAATGTCTTCTATCTAGGATGATGATGATAAAAGTATTGCCACCCATCTAGAAATAACTTTAAAATAAATTAGTACTATTTTAAAATTAATAGACCATTCAATGATAGATTTTCATGTTGGACGATGTCCCAATATTCAACTCCCTAAAAAATTAATTGTTTTGAATTTACTTAGGCATTTCAATCATCGAGTGTATGAAAAAATGATTGCATTCATGGTTGTAACTAATTTTCAATTCCCTTTATATCAAAGGTTGTAAATCCAAACTATCATGTCTATAACCCAAATGTTGGGACTCATGGAAACTCCACAATTTAAAAGTCATTCATGTTCCACCAAATGGATTTCACAACTTGGAATAAGAAGTTGATTTGTTCAATGATAAATAATTCCAATAATTTTTTATTTTGACATTAACCTATTCAAGTTAACAATTTTCAGGTGGCATTGAACAAAGTCAATTTTTCCAAACTAAGGATTGTTTACTACTTTTAATCATTTTGTTAGAATTATCAAGTCACTTTCTATTGTGTATAGACTTGCCTACAACATGTAGGATTGAAATGGAAATAATCTATAACACTAAGAGGCATGGTTGAAGCCATGTTTCAAAAACATGTTGGAAAAGGGTTTAGGGTTTAAGTGTAGGGTTTAGGGTTTATCCATTGGTAAAATTCACATCATGAATCTGTTGATGGAACAAAATAAATACTTTAGTAACATGAAATCCTCCTTCAACAATAGTTTGATTGCTTTAAACACCTAGAAATTAAAGAGTGAAAAATACATTGAAAAAATGGTATAAATAATTTATGGACTATTACACATTACCAATACGACATTTGTTCATGGAACAAGACTTTCAAATGCTTTAATCTTGCAACTAAACTTGAACCCATCTTAAAATGCACCATCAATTTGGATGGTAAAAAAAATTATTTGAAAAACATTGTCACAAATGATGTCTTATAAGAAAATCAACATAGGTCATTATTATAATTAATTGGGTAAAATTCATCCATGTTGGATGAAGTTCCTTCCCCATCGTCCATTATTGTTCCATATAATTAGATGTTATAAAAAGTGATCAAGAATGTTTTTGGATGGTGGGCAATAAGGAAAATTTAATCCTTAAATTAAGTGGAGCAAAATAAATAAAAATAAAAATAGTCCCTTCCATTATTTCAATTTGGTTAACATTAGTCTGAAAGATGATATTACATTACAACCTAGTTCATTTTGTTTCGTATTTTTAATTTTATCATGTCATGAATAAATTATACCCCCATGGGGGACACTTAATGTAAAGTTTGGGATCTACATGCATCAAATGACCATTTTTAAGGGGGGTATTAGATAATTGTCCAACCTATTTTTTATCACCCTATTATATTATTTAATTTTTTAATACATACATATTAAAACCACATTATATTACTTATAATCATTATTTCAGACTATTACGTACCTTATATTATAATTAAATCAATTATTTGAATAAAATGTAACCTATTTTTAAACTAATTAACTTATAAAATTTCCCAACAACCAATATATTGCACCCTATATTTTTACTCATTTATTTTTTACATTTTTTTTACTAGTGTCCACCTTGGGATTACACTTTACATATTTCATGACTTTTATTTAGATTATCATCTTTTGTCTATGATTGGATTTAAATTTAAGCTTGTTTTGATATAATTTGTACTTTTATGCACATTTGTAATTTTTTGGCTTTGATAGTTTTCATGTTTATAACATATATCAAATAATCAATTATAAAATTCTATCAATAATTATGAAATAGCTATGCCCATTTTGAAATAAACAATTAAATTCATCAATTTAGGTATTTTTATTGGTTTTAGGTGATCTAATTTTAATTGATGTAAAACAATTCATATGTGTTCATGTGACATTTTGATGATGCGTAAGATAAATTTTAAATTATGTGTGAAGTCTTTTGTTAGATATCTTTTGGCCATGAACTATATAATTTATAATCAAATTGTCTACTTGTCTAATTATAATTATTTTCATTCTTTATGCAATTTGGGGAACTTATAAGGTAGCCACATTTAATGTTCTAAGGTATATTACTAAATAATAACCTAACACCATTAACCTAGTATGTGTCATTGGTGCAAGCACTAACACCAACAACATTAACATTACCAACCCTAACAATACTTGATGTCATCCACACCAAACAACTATTGATATTTGATGTACGTATACCATTGTTGAATTTTTCTATGTTGTTTAGACATTTCTTTTACTTTTTACCTTTTCACTTCATGTTCATTTTTTGTGTGCTTTCATTTTATTTTGTAATAGCCTACTCATGGCACTTGAAAGTTGATACTATCACTTCTTTTCTAATCAATTGTTGCCTTACACTTCATTTCAAGGTTGTATGTTGCTCCATCTTTCTCCATTTTATGTACATTGTTAATTCCATTCTCATGTAGTTATATATTGTAACAATAGATTGTGGACTTCAATATTTATCTCTTTGATGCTGCTCATGCTTGACTTCATCTCTATCACATACATGGTTTTTTTGTTTTTTTCCCCCCATCATGATTGCATTTTGTCATGCAAAATTTTTCAACAATTAGAAGCAATTCTTTTTCTTGTTCAACAACAAAAACCTACACTGTCCATTTGTTTTCTATTTTTACATCATCACACTTGTTTTTTACATTTGCATTTTTTTATTATGTAAGTTCTTGATGCTTGTCATTTGCAAGATTTGTCACATGGATTAATTTGAGGTTTACCTTCTCTTTGACTTTTACATTATGTTAATTTTCAAGGTTTATAGGAAAATTTTCACATGACATTATTGTTTAACAAATGTCAAATTTGCAAGATGACACAATTCTTCAAAGGTGTTGGGTTTTAAAATTTTGGCAATTTTTGCCACCTTACATAATTACAAAATCTCCTATCATTTGTTGTCAATATTTAGGGAAGAACTTGGAGAAACTAGAAAACAATGCAAGAAAATGAAAAATAAGAGTGCTTGAAATTGAAATAATGCAAGGTGCACAAAATAATTGATCAAACATGATTAAAATACATCAAACGAAAGATACTTTAATTGGTATTCAAGGTTGATAACTGTCTTGGGAACTCAATTGTTGCAACTTAGATAATTACTTTCTACATAAGGACATTGAATATTTGTTGACTAGCAACAAGGTATGAGTACTAGTTTAATTTCTTTGTTTATGTTTCACCACTATGCTTCTATGATCATATCTAAACTTCAACCTTGACCTTTGAGTCATATGTCTTTAAATTTATTCCTCATTGAGTTATTTCAATTTAATAATTTGGTATTTGATAACTAATTAAGATGATAACTCTATTCATGTGCTCCAACTTGCACATTGCTTTGTAAATGTCCTTGGATTTCTAAACCCATCACTTCATTGACACCCATTATCATTCAAATCATTCCTCTTTGCAACTTATTGAATTTTTTTTCATAGAGTTTGAAGTATTTTAGTTGTTATAGAATGTTTTATTTCATTCACACTTGTTTCTTTTCATTCTGCAAATTAACCTCATGTACTACATAAATATATTGAAAATATTTCATCTTATTTATACATGTATCATACATGTTTTAAATGCACAACATCCATGTGCAAAAAAATGAACCCATGAAATAACAAACTTTGTGCAAATTTTGAACAAACTAATGAAGTTAATAAGTTTGTGATGTATGCAATTAATTGATAACACAAGTGTTGCATTGCCCTTTTTAGTTGTTTCCATGATATTCATGTGAGATGCAAATGTTTTTTTTTTGACCCAAGTTATGTTCCCCACTTATTTCAAGATTATATAAGGTTTATCAAGTTAGTTATTCTAAATTTGTTACACATGTTGTTTGGTAGTGTACACATTTTCTTTGGAATGCAAAATCTTTGAATGCCTTGTTTACCTTGTCCAATTTCTACAATTAGACTTGTGGCAATAAGTTGAATTGTTTGTGGGGTTCATTTTTGTTTTAAAATTGAAAATCATGCAATTAAAACTATAGGGTCCCATATATTGGTTATTGTGTAAAAAAAAATAAAATCAATTTGTTCTATAATAGGGTTATGTTTATTCTCAAAATCCTAATATAACTAATTTAAAGTATGCATTAATAATATGTATTAGTTGTTAGTATGTTAGTAGGTGAAATACATTGATAACATAAGGATAAACACATTGGCTAGGGAATAATGTAAAAAACATGTTGAATGGAATGTGGACGAATCAATGTTTTTAATGCAAAATATTTCACCAAAAAGAAAAATGCAAAATTAAAAGGGGAATATTTTATCACAATATTCCCATTTTGAAGAATAAAATCGCCAAAATTCAAGAATTTTTTTGCTACATTTGAACTTTGCATTTAGTTTTGTAACAATTTAAAAACTATTTAAACAAGTTCTAAGAAATTGTCACCATTTAATGTAAAATTCTTCTTGGGATGCTAGCCAATGATGCAACATTTGAAATTTGAAAACAAAAATCACTAGGAGGAATGTGGAATGACATTAGGTTTCCCTCCACCTTTTTTAGTAATACCTATACATTTAAGGCATTTATTGGGCTACTAATGGTTTATAAAAAAAATTACCTTCTCAAGTCTTTTATCAATCCCTTTTTGTTAACAATTTACATTTGTGCATGATGGTTTTTAAGGATGGAAATGATGTAATTTATATTGAAGATTCAAAATAAAAGAGGTAGCACTAATGAAAGAGGTATTTGTTTGGTTTGGACAAGGAGTTGATGAAGGCCCAAATGCAACAACATTGAAATGGTCAAGTTATTTGGGTTGTAATGCACTTTGATTTTGAAATCCAAAAACTTCATTTTTTCTATGTATTTTTTTCCCATAAAAACAAACCAAATGTAATGACTTTGTTTGATCCAAATATGGGTTTCATCATCTAAAATGTGATATAGTACCCAAATGTTAATTTGTTGATTTGTTTCCATAATTAAATTTAAGCGTTTCAAGTATGATTTTTTCATTAATCATGTACACAATTGAAACCTTCCTTCATCATTTTTCACACCTCCAACTACAACTAAAATTTGAATAAATTTATTATGCCAAAATTTAATGCAAACATTTAAATTTAGAGTGGTTTAAATATGCACATATATTAAAAGTTTAATTGAAAACAAGGTGAGAAAATTAAAGCTCCCCCACATAATACCCCCCCAAACAACACCCTCTTTGATGCACCCATATGGTTCTTCAACCTCCATACAATGTTGAATCAAATCATTTAAAAATAATAATGCTTCACCTTCCAGGCATTACACCAAAACATAGTTTTTATGACTATGACATGTTGCAACTATTGTTCAAACGTAAGCATGTATCCATATGCAAACAGTAATTGCTTCCATTTATGTGACTACAATTGTGTGATTGTATGATAACATGATTATTATTATGACTATAAGTTTAATGGTCATTTTGAAAAATATGACACATCTTTCGTTGACCTTTTTTTATTAGCTAGCTTGCTTACTTAAATTAAATCAAGTATGTGGGCTAGGTTCACTTAACATGTTTAAGTTATGCTAGGTTAGGCTAGCCTACCTAGAATTTTTGAAAGCTTACCTAGGTAGGTCTAAGTAACCTATATTCACCTAGGTAGACTAGGCATAGAAATTGTAGTTGCAAATGACATTGGTGACCAATGCCATGTTTTTGACTCGAAGAGGTCACTTTTTATATATTATAAGAAACATTTGAGATAAAAGGTTATTTTTAGTTTGCTATAAAATAATGGCATATTTTAAGTATATTTTGAGTACACTCTCATAATGAACTATGGGAACTTTATTTTATATTAAAGTAAATTTCAATTTTAATTTTTTTCCAATAAGTTGCACCATGTATTTTTTTGCATGCCTTTGGAATGAAATGAAAGTGACATGCCCAAGGTTTTTGATTAATGACATAAACAACATGATCTTTTGAACTATAAAATCATGGAGTCACGTGTAGTCATTAGTGGTATAAGTGATTACAAATAGTTGCTTATGTAATCATAAAAACCATGTTTTTTATTAATGAAAGCTTTTACTAGTCTTTGCTAAAATTGTTCAAGTTGTCATTTAGTGTAATGCTTGGTGGGGGCAAATATGATTGGGTTATACACTATCAACCATTTAAGGCAGTTTTTCAAGAATTGAAAAAATATTTTTAAAAAATAAAAAATAATAAAAATATATATACATAATAATTTTTAAAAATTTTAAATTTCATTTTTGTCCTATTTGTGCATTCTTGTAACTGATGGTTTTGATTAATTGGCAGATACAATAAAATAATTATAAAACTTGAAGGATGATAATGTTCAAAATATCATGTTCCTATCAGGGGGGACATTAGTAAAAAATACACAAGTAAAAATATAGGGTTCAATACATTGGTTGTTGGGTAGAAATTATAAGTTAATTAGTTTAAAAATAGGGTACATTTTTTTTCAAATAATCAATTTAATTATAATATAGGGTATGTAATAATATCAAATAATGGATTATAATTAATATGGGGTGGCTTTAATATGTATATATTGAAAAGTTAGATAAAAATAGGGTGATAAAAAAATAAGTTGGAAAATTATCTAATACCCCCCTAAAAATGGTCGTTTGATGCATGTAGATCCCAAACTTTACACTAAATGTCTCCTTTAGGTCCTTTAGGATGTTCCTACATGCACAAGAATTCTAAAATCCCAATAATTCTTGATGGACATCACAATACCCAAATTTTCATTTTTTAAAAACCAATACAAACATATATTACTTCATGTGCTTTACAAGAAGTAATCAAAGTTGAACAAAAAAAAATCATTCTTTATTCATATTGCCTTTGGATGAATACTTTTCATAACATGTTCAATTTTAAACCAATAGTTTCAATATATACATATTAACACTGTTATTAAAAAATTTCCCTAAACATATGTCATAAACATCTACTTTAAAAAGAAATATAATTGTACAAAGTCATAAGCACAATTCCCAAATTGTGCCTATGCTCATTGACGAAAACAATTACATTTTTGGAAAAGTTTAAAAAGGAAATGTCTATGAATTTCAAAATAGGTCCAAATTTTGATTAACATAAGGATTTTTTTTGGGGTGAGTTTTGGTCACTTGGTGACAAATTTTTCTTGGAAATTTTGGTTTTAAAAATGTAAATTCAACAATAAACACTAATGTTTTTGGAAAAATCACCAAACTTTCAAAACCACAAAATTGAAAAAAAAATTGAACATTAAAATTCACAATGTGCATATATGTACGAATATAAATGAATAAATGAAATATTAATTTTAAAAACAAAAAATCATTATAGAAATCAAAATGGTTTAGGAAAATGACAATGTGATGTGTCAAACTTTGCCCTTGGTTGCAAACTATTAAGAGCATATTCAACTTCATGAAGTCTTACAAGTGAAAAGGATTTATGTAAGGCCTCGCATCCATGGACATATCAATCATTTCATAATATAGTTTGGTGAAATGCTTTGGCAATCCCAAATTGATTTATCTTTCATGTGGCCATGTTCCAATATTCTGTATTATGGCCATGCTATTCATGTAATTATGATTTTTTTGGTAATCTTCACATTACAATACATTTTGGGTTTTATGACTTCCATTTGTGATTAAATATTAGTTGCAAAGGACATGTGCAATTGATGACTTATGAATTGTTAAACCCATGTCACCCATTAGTTGCAAGGGACAATGGTGTGATATCTAATTATGAAAGCTAGTTGTATTATACACTAGCCTTTTCTTATTTTGTGATAATATTGAAATTCCTTGTCATGAAATTCCATGATGTGAGATGTAAATTGATGTAGATGTCATGTCAACCTACTTCATTATGTGTTATAAAGGATGTCTTCTTGTAAAAGTGACATTTGTCAAAATTCACATGTTCAATATGGGTTGCAAATGACCAAGAGTGAAATGGGTTTAAAATGTAGTTGTCAACTTTTTATTTGATGTTAAGGATTGATAAATATGTAGATGTTTGAGCCAATTCACTATGTCTAAGCATAACATATATGATTACATGTTAGAACCTAAATTAACTAGGCTAGAATATAAGCTAAACTATGCTACCTTGGTAAAAAATGGGTTAACTAAGAACCTAGATGGTATAACCTCCACACCTTAGGTGAGATTAACCACATAAAGTATCATCCTAAATAAAAGAAATAAATTGCAAGATTAAAGATTTGAACCTATCACCTCCATGAAAGATAAAGTTCTTACCATTGCACCAACTTTACTTATGTAACATAAAATGTAACCACATTTCAATAAACATTTTTTTAAACCCACGTAAGTGATATATTCAACCTTAAGCTACTTAGACTATGTAAACATCTACCAAAGGGTTATTTAAATTACATAAAGCCCTATTTGAAAGGGTCTACCTAGGGACAACTTATGTTACTTATGCTACTTAAAAACTATTTAAACTACCTATGTGTTATTTAAAGGCTACCTAAGCTAGGTTAGTTGATTGTTTAGGTTACATAAAGGTTTATTTAGGGGCTACATAGGTTATGTTTCCAATTGTGATATCCATGATGCCATTTGTGAATCAACCATTAGATAACCATTAGCTTATAGTTGCAATGTTCATCTAATAATTGCATACATATTGTGTTCTATTGCACCCATGTGCCAAGAGTTCTATTTGATATTTTTTCACTTGGAAATGTAAACATTCATTTTTAATCACATAATGGAGATTCATTGTTGTCATTTGTCATGATTATATTGATCATATCAATGCATTTTTGGGTTTTGAATCTTTTCTTGTGATGCCATGTGCTCATTTATTATTTGATGACTAGGGATTTATAATTGCAACATCCAGCTAATAATTGTATGTATTGTGTTTTGCTGCACCCATGTGTCAAATTTTTATTTGACATTTTCTTCATTAGCAAATGTAAACATTTATTATTAGTCGTGTGATGGGACTAATTGTTGTCACTTGTCTTGATTATATTGGGCATAACAACATATCTTTGGGTTTTGTAAATTTTCTTGTGATTTCACATGTTAATTTATTGTTTGATAATAGGAACTTAGAATTACAATGTTCATATAATAATTGCATGTATTGTGTCTTGTTACACTTACTAGTCATGATGTTGATTATAATCGCAACACCTTGTGGCCACATGGCATGCCATCGCATCATCATGGGAGATTAAGTGACTATTAGTCATAAAAATTAATGGTATTTTTTATTAATTAATAAATGAAATGTTTTAAAAATTAATGCACGAGTCATGATGTTGATTATAGTCACAACACCTTATTATCACATGGCATACCAAATCATCATCATGGGAGATTGAGTCACTGTTAGTCATAAAGGTCAATGGTTTTTTTAACTATGTTTATGAAATTTAACTTAATCTAACATATCAAACTTTTCTTGTTATGTTTAAGACAAACAAAACTTAATGATTCATATGACTATTTAATTATAGATGTAGTTGAAAAAAACAATTGTCATTTTTGGGTTTGGTTGAAAAGGTTGCAATGTGGTCACTGGTGTAGTGCAATAAATAGTTCCCCATTTGTTTGTGTAGATTGGACTGCTTTGCAATATTTCAACATTTTATTTTTTTAAAGTGTCCAAGATTTCATTTCATTGTTGTAGTTTATATTCTCTTTCCAAGGAAACCCATTTCCATTTTTTTTCAAATAGCTAGCATGTAAAAACATAGAAGGTGCAACTTATTGAAACAAAGAAATTTTATGTTTTACTTAAATGTAAATAGTGTGTTTAGAATTGATTTATAAAAATATATGTAAGATCTATTTAAAGTATTTGGGCATATTCATGGTTAGGGTACCACCTTTTGGACATAGGACTTAAGGATTTTGTTTTGGCTCTCTACCAAATACAAAATTTAGAATCAATTTAATGTGAAATTTTAGATAATTAAAATTATGATAATTCATATGGTGGTGGTGATTTTTCACATGTGTATATAATTATGTATTAATATATATTTTTAAATCCAAAAATGCAAAAAATGAATACATAAGTTTTTATAAACAACTTGACATGTTTTCTTGCATGATTATTTTTTACACATGTGACTTGCATTTGGGCCACAAAATTTAAGTTTAGTGAATATAAACAATCAACCAAATGGCCAAAAAAATAGTTCTTTTTGTTGCAACCCTTTTAGAATGAATTATGTAACGTTCAAAATTCTTGTACCATATTGTATGATCTCATAAAATGTATTTGATGCAAATTGCTAAACGTAAATGTAACCATTTTTATCCATGAAAAATAATTGAAGTCAATCATATTATATAATTTATTTTTTTAACTTTTAAAAATAAATATGAAGTTTAGACAAGGATTCAAATTATTTAAAAGGACTCAAAAGGACGTTTTTATTGTATTCAATATATTTATAGATTTTTTAAAAATTAATTTAAAATGACACCATTCTAGTTATAGACATACAATGATCCACTATAATTATAAGGCAATAAATACTATAAAATCTTGAAATAATCATTTGCAATTTTATTTTTTTTGGTTAGACAACCCTTTTTGATACCCTAACCATGAATATGCCCATTTTCATTTTTAGTAAAATATATTTAAAAGATTTTATTATTTCATATGATACAAAAAAATACCCTTTTATTCCACATGTTTCATGAAGTAAATATACAAAAAGTGATTACCTTGAGTTGCCTTTCAAATTGATAGTCTTTAAGTCTATGATCATGAATAAATATAATCGTGTGTAAATATGTGTTTATAATATGCATAAATGTGGAAATATATAGAGCTACTTCACATTTATAAATGTAAAAACTTTAGACTTTGTCTAATTGGGTTGTTTGAATTTTATTGCTTTGATTTTATAAATTAACTTTGTGTTTGAAAGTATTGTATGTTGCCCTTTTGGTGCAAATGCAATAAAAAGAGCCACGGGCTACAAGGTTAAAATCCTTTCCAAGGATTGCATTTGGCATAAGGCATTCTTGTGTTGGTTGATATTCCTAATTTATACATTTTTTATACCTAGTTTATAGTTGTGTTTTGAATAAATTATTTATTATTATATCTTGGTCTATATCATTTATATATAATGCATCCACACTTTAAATAACACAAAAATGAATAACTTTTTTACAAACATATTTTCAAAATTCATAATTTTCAAGGTCAAAAACACATTTGAAACAAATATGTTCAAATGCATTTAAAAATGAAATTTAACAATTTCAAATGTTTTTTCTTTTATAATTTTCAATGTTAATATCCTTTTCAATGTTGAGAAAGAATGGCACACATTTAATAAATAAACTAAACATTTGAAAAAAAACCATTGTGATAGTTGCTTTGAACATGCAAAAGGACTTTTGAAACATCATCAATTTGCATCAAGTTTTGAACAATGAAACTTTGTAAATAATTAAACTTAAAAAGAAAAAAAATCAATTTTTACTATTATGCTCTTCTTGTGAGTTTTCAAAGATATAAAATTACAATTTTAAGCGATTGTGACACACCTTGTGGCTCCTTTTATTATGTTCACACCCCTTTGTTATGTTGTAATTGAGTTGACAATCTATGAATTGCATTGTTGATGTTTATCATGTTTGCATACACAATTTTTCAACATTTGATTTGCATGTGAATTTAGAGTTCTAGGATTTATTTGTTTATGCTTTACATGATTTGATGATTTTGTATTTGTCATCAAATTAATTGTTACAAGTGTGCAAGTTGACAAAATGCATTTTGATCTACAATTTTTCTTTACACAATGTAAAAATTCAATAATAATAACATAAATTAAATGTCATATTGATACAATGATTTTGTAAATTATGTACTTGAATTGTTGTAATAAAATAGAGTGAACATTTGAATTGATGTAATATCAGACCTTTGCATAATGTTTGCATTCTTACATTAGTGCCGAAGGGAGGGTGAGTTTAAGTGCCTAAGTGCAATGGGGATGAAGAGGGAATGACATACCTTTATGATGTGGTTAAGATTGACATTCAATTGATCAAGTTTTACATAACATTAACGTTAGCATGCAAAATCTAGCTTTTTTTTGTGTGGATTCAATGTTATGTTAACAATGCACTTAACAACAAGATCCAAGTCATATGCCATTGAAGAGTTAGTGTTTGAGATGGTTATGGCATCTCAAACTGCCGTGAGAGGTATGTGAGTGTTAAGGTTGGATCCAACAGCCTTGAGGCGAGTAATGGATGTAACCAACATCCTTTACATCCATAACATGTTGAGCAGGTAGATGCAAATCATTTTTCATCCATACACAGAAATGGATATGGATGACATTCCATCCACACATGGCATAAGATATGGGCATCTTAAGTATGCGATGTCCAATCAGGAAGAGACACATTGGCGATTCAGCCCCCCCTGAAAGCAGGTTATGTGACAATGCAACCACATGTGACATGGCAGATTATTAGAGGACAATGGCTGGGTGGTGACCAGGATGAGAAAACTAGGGTTAACAGTTATGCACACATTGGACACTTGTATGGACTCGATTGGATTGGATTGGACTGGACTGGATGGATGAAGCAAATTCCCCAACAGAGTTTATTTATTTATTTATTAGATTAAAATAATATCTTGAAAGATGATTAGAGACTCTCATGCAAACTCCAACCCTCCAACAAACAAGAGATAAAATATCTTTTTTTTTTTTTTTTTGGGGGGGGTGGGAGAAACAAATGGAAAAAATAATTGCAAAGAGATAAAATATCTTTTTTTTTTTTTTTTCTTTTGGGAAAAAAATGGAAAAATAAATTGCAAAGAGATAAAATATCTTTGTTTTTTTTTCTTTTGGGAAACAAATGGAAAAATTAATTGCAAAGAGATAAAATATCTTTGGTTTTTTTTCTTTTGGGAAACAAAATGGAAAAATCCTTTGCAAAGAGATAAAATATCTTTGGTTTTTTTTTCTTTTGGGAAACAAATGGAAAAATTAATTGCAAAGAGATAAAATATCTTTGGTTTTTTTTTCTTTTCGGAAACAAATGGAAAAATTAATTGCAAAGAGATAAAATATCTTTGGTTTTTTTTTCTTTTGGGAAACAAAATGGAAAAATCCTTTGCAAAGAGATAAAATATCTTTGAAGTTGATAAGAACAGCACAGCACAACAAAGGCATGAGAAGAGTGCCACAGAAAAGGTGTACAATGGGTAAGTTGTCAGCTCTATGAGTGTACCAAAATTAGGGTTTAGCTACAAAAAAGCTCTTTAAACCCACCTCAACCCCAAACAAAATTCAAAAAGCCTGGCAACAACAAAGCCAAACACCAGCTAGAATCTAAAAACTTGAGCATCTTCTTCACAAGACAAAACAAAGTGTTATTAGCTTTTGCTTGGTTGTTTGTTTGTTGGGGCTAGTTTAATATGCCAGCTTTCCAAGCTAAAACAAGACCTACATAGCCCCATGACTTCTCTACCCTAGGACCCACAATTAGTATATGAGTTTTGCCTTCATGTGATTCTTGTCTTGTGCCTCTTTGTTGTTGTTGTTGTTGTTGTTAAACCCTAAATGATATTTTGGACTTTGTAAAGTCCAAATTATGTTTGCCTTTATTCGTATCTAGTCTGTTGTTTATTGAGTTAACCTTTGGTTGGAACATGGGTTTTGGAT
>Ga0209611_10001970_pt1 | contig 35898 bp, 17 predicted proteins | sample S1TSphgellanicum_3_FD_187693 | JGI IMG/M metagenome (GOLD analysis project Ga0209611, IMG submission 187693) | Host-associated microbial communities from peat moss isolated from Minnesota, USA - S1T2_Fc - Sphagnum magellanicum MG (SPAdes) (version 2) | ecosystem: Host-associated > Plants > Peat...
AAGTCAATTAAGGTCTGGTGTGGCAGATTATGTCATTTTCTTGACCATATTATTTGACATAGTCTTTGAGTGATGATTGTACACTCATAATAGTTGAACATGAATTTTACTTTTTATTTTCTCAAATACTTGAATCTGGCATCCCAGACCTTAATGTCATGGAATGGCCTTACCCTTGCCCATTATGTCCACATGCATCGCCATGCCCTAATGGTAAATACCTGCTAAATATACATCTACATGTAGCCAGATTTGGCTCATTAATGTTGTGGGTGGTCACCAGTCCACCAAATTGACAAAATTGGACCCAACAAAACTTTAAATTCTTTTGAGGGTGTTTTGTGAGGCAAAATTGTCAAGTGGCTCTACTGGGAGAGATGGCCACCCCTCCTTCACTAAAACTCAATGTACACTATAAAATTCAATTGTGTATAGAGCCCCTGCTGGAGGCTGGGCAGAGGTGTGTACTAACATTGTGTTTGTTGCTTGCATCTTGGGTACATATTCACAATTACCCGATACTTGGCAGAATCTCTCAATCAACCCCAAAGTCTGCATGAATGATGGATAGGCAGCTCTTCATAAACATGAAACAATTGATAAAATTGGAACAATACAGAGAAGATTAACATGGGCCGTGCACAAGGATGATTCGGCATGAATGATAGGTAGGCCCCTTTTCATGAGAGAAATCTACCTGAAGGCTGCACCTCCGAGCCATCACCCGAGGGGTTTAAAACAACTCTCAATGGGACATTTTCATTTATATATATAGACCAGCAGCAAATGGTTGAGCTCCAGCAATATTTCAGTTCTTATGGATGAATGTGCCCTAAAGTACATGTACTTGTAACAGACGATCTAACAAATCCACAATCTGAGTTGGGAGTTTAGTGCAGGTAATGTTGAAATCCAGGTGATCTTCGATGTGGACAATCAAGCAGAAAAATAGGCTTGATGTAGATCTCTATCTCTCTTTCTCTCTATACATGTCCACGTTTTTGTCCTTTTCCACCCACACCCATAAAACTAAAACACGTTACTGCAAATAAGTGGGAGAATCCTAACAGCAACCCACCTGGACCAATCAAACCTTCTAGCCATTCAACAGCAGGTATTAAGCTTTGTTGTGCTAGCCTCAACAAACTGTGCAAAAGCCCCTATGCCCATAGCCTAGTTGTTAATGCAGCCAGTACAACAGCACTGCTGCAATTCTTTTTCGCCCAGTCTGGCCTTTGAGCACAACATATGCCCAAAAGCTATTACTGCAGTCAATGTAATTTTTTTTCCCTCTCAGTCTGCCCCTTGCACCTGTAACATGCCCAAAACATGTCTAGAAATGCCCAGGTGAAAAGAATTAAAGCGAGAGGAACTGACTCCATTAACATCTATGGGCATTCGTAATGTAAGGGTGCAAAAACCCGAGGCCAAAACTATTTTGCTGAGCCAAACCATCATGTTTTGAATTTTCTTCATCCAATTTAAATTTGCAGGATCACATAGTGAGCATGGCTAGAGTTGCTAGTCAATAGGTTTGCATATCTTAAATCACTATAAGAATAACAAAATCTCCCATTTTATAGGTATAGTGATTAGTCCCATCTTCCTTTCCCTTCTCTGACTAGACCATCATCATTTTCAAATTTCAAGCGTCACAAGAATGGAAGTCACAACTTCATCAAAGTGATTTGAAAAATGTCATTTGAAAATCAAGGATGTGAATACATATCTTAAATTACATTATCTCGACCAAATGCAATTCAAGTTCAAAATATCATTTTTGACACGAATAAACCTAATTTAATTGCAGAATTTGGGTTTCATTTTCTCATGTAATATAATTCACTAGGTATATATATAAGAACCACATTTTAACAACAAAAGTCTCCATGGGAGTTCATGAATTCAACTATTCTTTCAACGGATTCTATTTTTTTAATTGGCTTGAAATTTACCAATTACAACTCAAGATATATATGAGATTACAATGGGTTGAATGTGAAATTCAACTTCTATTTCCCATTTATATAGTTGTTTACATTAATCATACTAAGATCTTCTATTCTAGCTTTTGTTTCAAATAAATTGTACATATTGTAAGCATAACCAACCATAGTTTGATTGTGAGCTAACGTATTGACACACGATCCACACTTAACCCTAAATGCCCATGTCAAACTCAAATGATGGAACACCTTTTTCCTGTGTATGGTTTCATTTTATACCTAAAATATGTTTGATAAATGATCTTCACATATTTCAAACATATGATTAAATAACTGACACAAAAAAAGGGATTGTAATTATTTCCCTCTAAACAAGGGTGAAAACACAATCAGGTATACAAAAGAAGAAGTCAATGACAAATGCACTTTCATAAAATCATATGTTGACTACATAAATGCAAAAAAATAAAGTCAATTTTTTTTTCAAGATAGTTAAACGAATTTTGGAGCCATTCGGTTTACAGTAAGTTATATACAAGGTTTGAAATAAGTCATATAGATCATTGAAATAAATAATATTTTAAATTTCAATACATTAAATTTTATTTTATGATTACTTTTCATTTATTTTGCCAAGGATCACAAGATCTATACTTGATTGTGCCTTGACCCACAAGTCATGGCCTCCCTTGTCTTTTTCTTAAGAAATGTAATAAAATTGTTTTTTTTTTTTTTTTTTTTTTAAATTTCACATGTCCTTTGCATTATGAATGCTCTATAAGCTAGAAAGGAAAAATTAATGCATATTGTGATGGTTCATAATGTCATATACTCCTCCAAAAACAATTTTCTTCAAAAATTATGTTATATTTTGATGCGCTAAAACATGTTTGGAGACATGGCCAATGTCATGAGACTCTTTTTTTTCCCCAAAGATATAATAATAATAATATCACTTAAGAATCTAAACTCTAAACCAAGTTACAGTTCATTTTTTTCCTATCCAAAGAAATGGGACGTTGGAATTACATGCTAATGTGTCCCCCACAAAAAACATCCCTCCTCCAGTGAAAATATGAGTGCCAAGAAGTGGATGAGAAGAGGAGCATGTGCTTATTGATCCCACCAGGTCACTGACACTGGTGGGGCTGAACAAGTCAGTCAGTGAGAGAGTAATATGTTCACATGCATTACACAAGTCCAAGAGCAAAGTGACGGAAATAGAGGTGGAACAAGATGATGATGGGTTTTGTGTGTGAAGTGTAATTCCTGCAAAAAACGCTTGATTGTAAGTTGGAAAATTTGTCCTTTACTAATAAGCATTAGTAACAAGGGGTCTGTCACAGTGTGGCCTTGCCAGTTACATTAACAAGTATCTTAAGCAAAAAGAAGAGTTACGGAAATTCAAATATTTCACCATGCAAAAATGTAATCTTCAAAAAGAAACCAAAATCCTTCAAGATATCATAACTCTACAACTAATCTCAAGCTCAACACAAGCCAAAATTTCATCTTTTCAAAAATCCTTATATAAAAATAGACCTATTATTACCTAGGGGCCAAAATCCATTAAGCTACTATACTCTATATTGAATCTAAACACAATATCCTTGCCTTTGTCGGCAACGCCAAACAAATGACATTTTACATCAGTATCTACTACTGTAGATAATTCAGTCTGTTGTGGTTTCTCTTTTGTTGGGCCCTGCCCCCACAGGGACAGGGACTATTGCATTGGATCCAACTTTTGGAAGTTTTACCTTATTAGAACCAGCCTCATGTTAGGTGAAGCGATTTCTTTGCTGAAAGTGTTTAGACTGTTAGATTGGAACAGATTTTTTTGGTGTTCAGAATGTGGACACAGTACGTAAATGTACAGCATATTATTTATTGGCAGGGCCAGCGTGTTTGTGATGCCTTATTTCATTTTCAGCCCTGTCTGGACTCTGGATCCAGACAAGCCGCACGGGTTAATACTTATAACAAGTTTTGGGCAGATATTCGCAAAATCTGGATATCATATCGGATATCACATTTGATATCTGTTGAATATCACAAACTCTCATATCCAAAATGATATCCTGACCATTGAATGTTAAGGTTATGAGATTTGTATTTCAATCTGGATATCACAATTTGTGAAATCTGGACATGATATCAATTCTTTTGCTCAGATCCAGATATTAGGTCAGGTAGTTAAGTTTAAGTAAATATTTCTTTTAAAAATTCAATTAGGATGTAGGTCTGAAAGTTAAAGAAAAACCCTGTTTGAGGGTTTGAGAGAGCAACTACTCAAAATGTGGCCACCTCAAACCCTATACATCACACTCTATAAAACAGCCCAAGGTCACAAAACATCTTCTTGCATTGTGTGTTTTTTGTGTTTGTTTTTTTGGGCCCTGTCCTTGCGACAGGGATTACTCACATTGGATCCAACTTTTGGAAGTTTTCCCTTATTAGAATCGATTTCACATTAGGTGAACTGGTTTCTTTGGTGAAAATGTTTAGACCATTTAGACTGGAACAGATTTTTTTGGTGTTCAGAGTGTGGACACAGTAGGTAATGTACATCTTATCTATTGGCAGGGCCAGCGTGTTTGTCATGCCGTGTTTTATGGGGGTTTGACAGGGTTTCATCATTTACGCACATGATGGTGTTGCATGGGAATCTCAAAAGTCAAGAGCAATTGCTTGAGATGGAAGAAATTGGTAAAGTTCCAGTGTCAGGGCAAGTATTTGATTTCCTCAATAACTTGGCTGTTCCAGTCTACAGGAAATTATTCAGAATTAGAGAACCACCAGTTCCAGTTACTTCCAAAATGGGTAGTTTCCACGAAAGCAAGGGGTAGGGTTGTCACGGTTATTTGATTTTCTGCAAAAAAAACTCAGAGAAAACCATGATTATATCTCAGAACCAGTTCTTTGATTTTTTTTGAGAATCATGTTTATGAACTTCTAAGAACCACCCCTGACAACAAATGAGGATTTGGTGGAAATTCTCAAACCCACCGAACACTGGTAAGAGTTCATCTTGAGCAGTTCCACATACATGCTTCATTTACAGAAGTTGCCTTGGAACCATAGCAAAGGCTCCCATACAAACATGACATTTTTGTCCATGTCATTGGAGGGCATGTTATCCAGCTTTAAGATTACCTCCACTTGACAATGGACATTCCATTTTCTATGTTATGTCAATTTTTGTGATTGTTTCAGGTTTTGTAAGAAGCAAATTACAAATGGAATGCCCATTTTTTTCCTTTGATTGAAGGTGGATGCATTGGGCTATATCTTGCCGCTATCAAATGGCAAAACATCCATTTTGTGGAGACATGGTGCAACTGGCTATTGATATGAATGATGTTTGTTACTCAGATTTGGTAGCAAGTGACTTAATAGGTTGATAGTGTAAGCAAGTTGTTAAACCTAAAGGTGTTTTAACCTATTATTTAACCTAACCTATAGTATTGACCTAACCAATTATTAAACTTGGTAGGTAATGATTAGGTAAAGAATATAGGTTGATAGGTTAGTCAACAAGTGATTTGCAGAACATGCACTTGACAAAACTAGTAGTTGGACAAGTAGTTAAACAAGGTGTAATTTTTGAAATTTTGGACTAATAGTTTAGGTATTGGTTAACGACTGTTTATAATGGTCAATTATGATTGTTGTATTTTGAAATAGCTAGTATAAGATTATGAAGACAGACCTATTGAAAAGCTTTTTGATTTCTTTTTTTGATTATGTGTTTCAATTTTCATTTATGGAACATGAATCATTCTGCTTTCAACCAATTTCCTTTAAGCTTTGAACAATTGTGTACATGTTAATTTAAGATTGTAGATAATTCAAGTTTTATTAGAATATTGTATGTACATGTTGCTGGAAAAAATCAAAAGTTGAACAACCTTAATGGGAATAGAAAAACCTATTAACATTTGGCGACCACAGTGGATTAGAATTGAGAAACAATCATGCTTAGAATTTCTGGTTTGATTCAATAATTTTAGTAAATCAAATTGAAAAGGCAATCATGTTTGAAATTCTGATTTATTACATGTTTTGTTTGTTTTGTGTAAATTTTAGGAATGAAGTTCTTGTTTTTTTTATTTCATTTGAAGCATTAGGAATAGGGTGAGGTTAGTGTGAATTTTTTGAAGTAAAATAAACGCCCAATCTGTAAAAGAAGTTTTATATAAACTTTTGACTGTTGGGAAGGGTTGTTTTGAAAAACACATTATGTTCAAAAATAATGCAAAGGTTTTCCTAAAACTTGTTGATTTTAAAAAATATCAAGAATAGTTACTAGAAGTTTTAAAAAACAATTAGAACAAGTTAGACATCCACATGTTCAAAAAAATGCACAAGAACAAGATGAACAACAAGTGCAACCTATGGGAAATGAACTTGTGAATGCACAAAACATGGATAGAGCACAAAGGGTAAAAGTTGATGAACAATATCAAAATGTAGTAGAACCAATTATGTAAAAAGACCTTTCAACCATTCATCAAGAAACACAATGAATAATAACCCAACCAAGGGTAGTGAATGTTTATCATGATGATAATCATGAACATGTTTAATCATTTGATGAAATTGTCTCTATACAACAACCATGGAGATCTACAACCCCAAGTTACAATTTACCCAAAATCGGTGCATTTACACCAATTACAATATCTGTTGGTTTTCAAAACCAACCACCACGCACCAACATCAATTTGGTACCCACTAATTTGGAGATGGAACGACTTCACTTACTTAACAAGTTGGAGCAACTTCATCGCATCAACCAAAGACCATCTAATTAATCAATTTTTAATACCACATTTAAAACCTATTGAATCCAAAATAACACACACAATTGTTTGACAAGGAGTTACTTATCCATAAGGCATTCGGCCAACGAAATTAATACTTGGTCCAGGTGAAAGATCACAAGTTCCACATCACAGACCGGTTTTAGGAAAAAACCAAGGTGCTACAACTGTGACATGTTCATATTGTCAATAGATGGGACACATGTTTAACCACTATCCATTTATTGATGATAAATTAAGGCAACTATTATGGGAAGAGGTGATGAATATTCATTAACCTATTTTTCCAACAACTATAATAACAGTACCCAATCTTTAGGAATTATGTAGGTTATGTACTTGGGAATGTGTACCCAACACCTAAACAACTTATTGTACCAACAATATATACACACTTCTTTGTTGGGAAATAGTTTCCTACAATGGTTTACCTAGTGACTAGCAAGGACAGACTACCTGTTCAACAACCTATTATTGCACTAATGTGAAACATTGTACAAGTTATTATTAGTTTACTAACTTATGTACCTAGAGGTTCCATTCACCAACCATCAAATGGAGGACGACCTAGGGACTCACTAAGAGGAAATTCGCCGGAAGAACCACCTTTCAATCCACCTATTGGATCTTATGGATGCCCAGCACCTGACCCATGCATGTTCATACCATTATGGTATCAACCACCTATTGTGCAACTTGTATCAAAACCAACAACCAAACTACCATACAGGAAGTTACAATATCCAATTTATGTCAAAGACACTAATCCGGATTTTCACATCAGAGCATTCAAGAAGGCCATTAAAGTTAATGGTGAACTAGTGGAAGTTGACATCATCAACTTGTTTGGTTTTATTCTTGGGGATAGTATCTCTAAATAGGGAGAAGCCTATGTTCAAGACCATCTAAGCTGCATTTTTGAAGAATTGGAGCAAGCATTTTGCAAGTGATTTAGAATGGTGAAACATGGTGAAGAGGTCTATATGCAATTGTGAAACATACAACAACAAATTGTAGAACGTGTTGAGGTTTATTATGAACGCTTATTGAAATTAACTAACTATCTACAGGTTAAAGCAACAAATGTTTTTCTCACCACTATTTTTAAGGTAGGTTTATTACCTTACCTAAAATTAATAGCTGTAAGAATGAAGATAAATACTTTAATTGAACACAAAGAAGTTGTTGTAGTATGTGAGGAAAGTGCACCTATTAGTTTGAGTTACAATGTTCTACTAACCACACTAGAGGTTAATGCAATAATTAAACTTGTAGTACTTGTTGTTATAGCTAAATCAACATTAACCTGTACCAATTGTGGTAAAATCAGACATTCAGTGGAAACTTATCATAAAAGGACAAAAGAAGTACCAGTCATGCCAACCACTATAATTAAATTTATAGAACTTATAACAAAAACTAAAACCCAACTTGTTAAATCAGGAAAAACACTTGCTCATTATCCATGTATAATTTGTTCTAATGTAGAACATAGATTCGGAAAATGCCCTAGGAAAATTGAGGTACATAACATGTTCAAAATTAAACATGTTAGTTATAACTCCATGACAACACCTAAACCACCTAAAATCGATAATGTGTTAGTCAATGTAGTAATTGATGTTACCACTTGCAATTAATAGTCAAAACAACAAGTGTTGAAGGAAAGGGAATCGATTAAAGCCAAAGGAGCTAAAGATTGGCAATAAGACGAATGTCTACAAAATTTGTTCATTGAAACTGTTAAACAACTACAACATAGTGGGGCTGGAAAACAACCTACTACTATCAATGAGGGTTCGTTACAAAGTAATTGGGCTGGATTGCCTAATAATCCAACCATGACTCAACCAATAAAAAACAATTGAATTAGTGAAGCAAATCACCAACTTGTCATTTCAAAACAAGTTTTCACAAATAAGACTTTAAAAGAAATTTTAAGGGATATCAGTAAATAAATGTTAGAAACCAAATATACATTGAACTTAGGTCAATTATTGTGAGTGATTCTTGATATCAAACATTATATTTTCAAATCAATACCATCAAAACCTGTTTTACCAGAACCAACAATTGCATTAATAACCATTGATCATCAAATGGTTGTAATATAACTTCAAGTAAGGAATAACTTCATTAAAGATGTGCTTTTAAATGGTGGTTTTGGAGTTAATATTATTATGGAAAAGCTTAGGGTGTAATCAAGTCTATCAAAACCAAAACTTGCATCTTATAATCTATGTATGGCTAATCAAACCATTGCCAAACTTTTAGGTTTGATTAAAGACCTTAAAATTCTTGTTTATGGAGTTCCCTATTAGTGACTTTACTATAATTCAAAATATTGAATTAGACTCTAATTATTCTATGTTGTTAGGTATTCCTTGGATAAGGAATGTTAAAGTGTCTCATGATTAGGGCAACAATACTAACATTATACAAGGAACCGGTACAATTATAACCATACATGTTATTAAAAAACTTGGAGCACCAACCAAATGTTCAGAAGTGTTAGTTTGTTATGACTTCCATTTTGGAATATCTTAGGAAGAGGAAGATTTGATGTTTGCTATGAAACCAAAATTGTTTTTTGGAACTTGTTGTCAATTATCAATTGATTGAATTACTAAAGGAGTTCAAGGACATCTTCGCCTAGACTTACAAAGATTTGAAGGGTATACCACATGACATAACTCAACATCAGATTGAGTTGGACACATTGATACCACCTATTCATCAAATAAGGTATTGGTTAAATCCTAATTATGTAACCATTATCAAACAAGATATTAACAAATTGTTTGCTACAAGTTTTATTAAACATGTTGAAAAGGTTACTTGGCTATCACTTATAGTTATAGTGCCTAAGAAAAATGGGAAACTAAGAATTTGTGTGGACTTTATAAAACTTAATGCAGCTACGAAAAAGGATCTATTACCTTTTATTGATGAAGTTATTAACACTATAGCTAAACATGAGGTTTATACATTTTTAAATGGTTTTTTTGGATACCATTATATTTCCATAGCACCAAAAAACCAATATAAAACCGCTGTTGTTATTGATTGGGGGGCTTTTGTATGGGTTGTAATGCCTTTTGGGGTCAAAATGGACCACCTACCTATCAAAGGGCAATCACCAAAGCTTTTCGTGAATACATTGATATGTTCATGAAGATTTTTCTAGATGATTTTACTATTTTAGTGACCTATCTACTCATTTGGAAAAACTTAGAAAATATTTTTTTAATGCAAAAAACATGGCATTAGTTTGAATCTAAATGAATGTGCATTTATGGTATGTTCTAGAATTATTTTAGGATTTATAGTCTCCAAAGAGAGGAAAACACCTGATCCTAAGAAGATAGAGGCTTTAGTCAAAATGCTAGTGCCCAAAACACTTCAAGAGATTCAAGTTTCCAATGGAATGGCACAATTTTACAAATGTTTCATTAGAAATTTTGCCTTTGTTATGGCACCAATCACCAAGTTACTCAGAAAATCTAAAGTATTTGAATGGACTGCTAAATGTCAAACTACTTGGAAAAAATCAAGAACTAGTACATTCAAGCTCCTATACTTATCAGTCCTAACTGGGAACTGGAATTTCATGTTTACATTGATGCATCTTAATTAGCAGTAGTAGTAATCTTGGCCCAAACCCAATAAGTAAAATAGATCAACATGTTATGTAATCATCAAGACTATTTAATTATGTTGAAAGAAACTATACTATTACAGAAAGAGAGGCTTTAGTTATGGTTCATGCCTTACACAAAATTTAAGCATTACCTATTAGGCAACATGTTTACATTTTTTGTGGATCACACAACTTTAATATATTTAATTAACAAGCCATAGGTTTCTGGCAAGTTAATTAAATGGTTCACAAACTTGGTAGATCCCATCTAATGGCAAATGCATTGAGTAGTTTACTTAATTAAACTAAACTTGTTGGAGTACTTGATCAAACCTATGATTTTTTTTTGTTTACTTTACAACCTGAGTGATTATAGAATGTGTATGAATATTTATTAGAAGGAGTGATCCCAAAGAAATTTACAACATCCCAAAAATAATATTTAGCCCAAAGAGCTAAACTATTCATGCTTCAAGAAGGAATAATGTATAGATTTGGACAAGATAATAGATTTCATCAAGTACTGCAACTAGGACATGTATCCATAATTTTGCAAAAATTACATGAAGGAGTTACAGGAAGGCATTTCTCTTCGAACATCATTGTGTAGAAGATCCTAGATGCTAATTATTGGTGGTCGACTATGAGTCAAGACGTTCATCAATATTGTCAAACTTGTGACCAATGTCAAAAAACAAGTAACTTATTAACTTAAAATTTGGCCAAATTTGTTACCACAGTACTTAAAGAACCATTTCAAAAATGGGGATTGGATTTTATTAGACCTATTAAACCTACAAGCAGATTATCAAGTAACTAGTACATTTTGGTAATCACTAATTATGCAACAAAGTGGGTGGAAGCTTGAATACTTTGCACCAACATAGCTATAATAACTGCCAAGTTTCTATACGAACACACTTTTACGAGATTTGGATGTCCATTAACCATTTTGATTGATCAAGGTACCCATTTTATCAATGACGTGATCAAATACCTTACTAACCATTTTATCCTTAAACATACCAATTCTACTATTTATTCTCCACAAGGAAATGGACATGTTAAGTCTACAAATAAGGTTTTTGGAACTTTATAACCAAATTGGTTAATGAGAATAGAAATGATTGGGATGAACACCTATCCATAGTCTTATTTTCATATCAAACTGCTTATAAAGTTGGAATCGGTCATATCCCATTTCAGCTGGTTTATGGGTTACATCCATTATTACTTATAGAATACCTATTACCATTTAGCCCTGGTGAAAACAAAAATCGATAACACGTTAAAGTCCTAATTAGTTAACTATCTGAATTAGAAAAGTATAGGAAAACTAGTTGACTGTGTAGGATATAATTGTTTCTATTTAGTGGAACATATCATTATGGTCACATAATCGATTCATTAAAACCAAGTTTGAATTTGGAAACTATGTATCATGGTTATTAGGAATTGTTTCCAAACATGCTTTGAAATTTCAGAGAAGCTAGTTTGGACCTTATAGAATACAATTATGTTTGCCTAATAATATCATTTTACTTGTCACCATTGATAAGTTTGAATTTAACCCAATGTTTATTAACATTAACAAGTTGAAGTTATACATGTTCATTGAAGATAAAACTTTGCAACTTGTATTCGTCAAATGTAGTGACTTGGTCACTAATGAACCTATTCAAACCATAGAGCCTATACCACTACCTATTGAACTTAAAGATTTTCAACCTATAGAATTTGAATTGGTTAGTAATCATTTGACACCTGGAAACATTAAAGGAACAAATGTGTGTGTTCATCATTATCATAATCTACCTATTTAGGACAATAATGTAACGGTGAATAATGATCAAAATGACATGTTTGGAAAGGCACTTATTGATGTTTATCGTTTAGGAGTCTCTAACCTTAAAACTTGTGTCCATTCACAACCACATAGTCATTTTTACTTGAAACAATGTAAAAAACCATCGTGTTTTTCATTCTATTTATTTGTTTTCACTTACTTCTTCACATTGATCAGGGCCATGAGCCAAAATACTTTAAAAAGGCTAAGAAAAAAAGCAAAAGAAAAGGAAGTTGAAAGAAAAGTTGAAGTTTTTAAAAGGGAACCAATTGGAAAAAAAGAGTGGAACATGTTCAATTAATTGGAGTGATTTATGTAGAATTGCTTGCTTCACGCGCACCTATAGCAAAAGAAATTAAGGCTTTTGAGCAATAATAGAAAAATAAGGAGTGGAAGAGGAATTAAAAACAACACTAAACTTTCTAAGGAGAATCATAACTTCTATAACAAAACTAGTACCATAAGTTATTGTTATTTCATATTTAGAAGAAGAAGTGGAGATTAGACCTCAACTTGCTATTGATGAACAATTACAAACAGTCTCTGCATCAAGACCCATGGAAGAGGGGGAATTGCAACAACATGTTGTTGAAGAACAACCACAACTAGTTCTTGTGTTAAGACTTGTGGAAAAGGAGGAATTGTAACAACTTGTTGTTGAGGAACAACCACAATTAGTTCATGAATCAAAACATGCGGAAGAGAAGGAGCTATAGCAACTTTTGAATAGTGGAAAAGAGTTTATCCAAGAACTTTTGAAAGAGGGACTTGTTTCCAACATTATCCCTTAGCGCCCAAGATTAGGAAGAAGAACCATGATGAACCAAAAAGGCAAAGCACTTGTAGAAGAATAGGTTGAATAACATGTTAAAAAAAAACCAATGTCCAAGGTGAAGGAGAACCAAAAAATGTTGTAGTGGATGAAGATTGACTCCAATGAACTCAAATGGGCTAGACAAGTAAGTTTGGAAGGTTTGTTCAACCTATAGTGGACAATGCTAAGAGAAGACATGTTACGAGATTTCCTAGGAACCTAGGAAGCAATAGAGGATGGAAGAATTCTAGGACGAGCACATGGTCAAAAGATTCTCATTAATTAGGTATTTATTCATGAATAATTTCGAATTTCCAAGGAAGGAGCAATAAATGTTGCAAATGTAACTTTTGAGGAAGCCAAAAATGGTTGAAAAAGAATTGCAAGACCACATGTTTTTGTTGAGAATGAAGAGTGGAATTGATATGCATGAAAGAGGAATTTCATGCAAGATTTGTAACTATTTTGCAAAACATTTATTTAAGAGAAAGGTTAGCTTATTTTAGCAACCAAATTGCTATTACTTTTGACCTAGCTACTAGGGGGCAACCTGTTAATTAATGTTCCATAGTGTTGAACTAGTTACTGGTTGAATTAATTCGTTAGACCGAACCCTAGAAGAAGACAACAACTAACCCAATTTTTAACAAAACCAAAGTAGATAATTATTATTCAAGGCTTATCTTAGATTCTATGTTTAGGAAGTGGTTCTCTTTATCTGAAGTGCCTCCATCAAGAGCAACAACCCTAGAGGAACCTATGTCACCAACTAACTAAAAATGCCAAATCACACAGCACCGACAAGTTTCACCTAAATTTATTATTAGGGAGTAGTTTTTGAAAGATAGAAGACTAGCACCCTTGATTACAACATCACCTTTTACCATAGAATTGATTAAAAACATGCAAAAACCACTTACACCAAGGGACATGTTAAGCCTTCAACCTATTACCTCACCACCAAGAAAAAAATCAAAGACTACTTTCAAATCATTAGTTGTTGATTCGGAAGAGGATGAAGAGTGAACCTATTCAGATGAAATTGGAGGTGGAGGAGGATAAAAGCTTAATGCAACAACTACACAAGCCATCATTGAGGAAGAACTTAAACCTAACCTAGATTAGGTAATTGATAACATCTAAGTTAAACCTTTTGTGTCTATTAAACATGTAGTTTCCATTATAGAACCTATAGTTGTAGCTATAAAATCATTCCAACTTGTTCAACCTATAATTGAACATGTATAAATGGAAAACCCATAGTTTTTAAAATTTCAACATGTCCCAATTTCTGGTCATTCCCCATAAACTTTGAGACAAATTAACATGTTTTTGGAGTAAGTTGCTCAAAATGCCACAACCTAGTTAGGGACATTGTAGGAAGTTTCAAACCTTAAAGTTGAGTTTGAGCAAGTCAAAGAAAACCTATTTGAGACCCACAACTGCCTATAAACCTATAGCCTAGAACTAGAGACAATGTAGAAAACTTTGAAGAACCATGACAAAGAATTGGTCACAATCAAAGGATAATTAAATAGGTCTAGCATGAAAACCATAACTTGTCTAATAGGTTGAAAGAGGCAAAACATGTTGCTAGGAAAACTGAGACTTGCAACAAGAGTATGTCAGTATTAGTTCAATTGGAAGACCCATAATGATTTGAATTGTCTTCAAGTTGATTTAGAACAAATGATGCGATATTATGCCAAAATGAAGGAATCTAATGTGGAACAACATGGTATCATAATTGATTTGGAGCAAACCTATCAAGATCTCAAGGAGCAACATGTAGCTGCCCACATATAATTTGATAGGAAAAAACAAAGTCTAGTTGCTCAAATCCAAGACTAAAATGGTTAGTATGAGATAGCCAAAATACAACTCAATAAACCTAGTCCCATTCTACCTATTAGAATGAACAATAGGTTGAAGGAGTTTGAGGAGTTATTGTTGGAGAATACATTACTTTAAGTGCAAAACCAAACCTTGGGAAATAGAAACTCCAAGTGGAAAGAGTGGTGGCAAATTGTTCAAAAGTTCATAGAAAAATAGATTTAGGATAGTATGAAGCTAGCTCGTTCTAATGAACAAAGTTACTAACTTGAGCTACAAGTTTATCAAATTGTTTTATTTGATTTCAAGTACAAACCCTTGAATTTTGTTATGTGGAAATTGGAACTAGTAATAGAATTCCAACGATGCCATCTATGGTACAACCTGTTACCAAACTAGTTAGTCCATTAAAAGGTGGAATAGGTTTAGAAATCATACCCTTACCCATTTAAACTTTTACTATACATGTTCTAGCGACCATTATTGTCAGTAAACTTGTGGAAGATAGTGAAAGATCTAATAAGAAATAAGTTGAACTTGTTAATCTTTCATTCACTACACTCGATAGTAAATTAGAATCTTTGGAATCTTATCTACTAATGTACCTCTAACCCCACACCATACAGGGATAGGTCAAGAAGTTACTTTGATATTAAATACCCCGCATGCTTCAGAGGTATTCACAACACCCATGGCAACCTTTGAAGACACACTTGATCGACAGAAGACTATAACATTAACCAATCTTCAAATTTTGAATCAAATTGAACTTGTGGAAATAGCAAGTGTTGAACATATTGAAGAAATCATCAACCAACTGGTTATAAAAGGCCAATCTAACCTTGGACTTTGAGCTAACATTTTGAGGACAAAATGTAGATTTTAAAGGAGGATAATGTTACGTATATTTGGTAGTAGGTGACTTAATAGGTTGATAGTCTAAGTAGGTTATTAAACCTAACAAATGGAACCTATACTTAACAAAATTGGTAGTTGGACATGTGTTAGACAAGGTGTAATTTTTTGAAATTTTGGATTGATAGTTTACATACTAGCTAATGATTGTTGATAATGGTAAGTTATAACTGTTGTATTTTGAAATAGCCGGTATAAGACTAGGAGGACAGACCTATTGAAGAGCTTTTTGATTTCATCTTTGATTATGTGTTTCAATTTTCATATATGGAACATGAATCATTTTGCTTTCAACCAATTTAAGCATTGAGCAATTTGTGTACATGTTAGTTTAGGATTGTAGTTAGTTCAAGTTTTATTAAAATATTGTATGTATCTATTGTTAGAAACATGTTGTTTGAAAAAATTAGAAGTTGAACCACCTTAATGGGAATAGAAAAATCCGTTAACAATGTTCTACATGGAATACCAAATGCTTGGGTATTTTGCCAACTTCACTTTTCCTAGTTTGTCAAACTCCACTTTGCTAAGTTGCAAAGTCCACATTGCCATTTCCATATTTGGCTATTTTGACAACTCCACTTTGCCAAATTGAAAAGTTCACATTTTCCCTACTTGTTAACTCCAACTTGCCAATTTGTGATTTCATATTTTCTTTAAAATTTGAATCCATTTGTGAGTGATTTGCATTTGAAGCCATCATAATGAGATGAAAATCCATCCATGGAAATTCTAGAAATCCCAAAGAAAATGCAAGAATTGGTTCATCCAAGAAATACACTATGTGATTATTTCATCCATGAAATGTTGTTTATTCACAATTTTATTTTTTGCATTAAAAATCATCCAAATTCCATGGATGAACATGCATTAAATATCATTTGTGGATTTTCAATGGGTGGATGGATAAAGTTTTGTTGATGCAATATTATTAATAAAATTTCATGGATGGAAAGCTAAACTTTCAATTGAAAATTCATCCATGAAATCAAGGTTGATAGGAAGGACATCCTTTACCTACGGACATCCTGGGAATTTTTGTGGGTGTCATGGCCTTCAAAAATTAGTCAAATGTCTCTTTACAAACTCTTTGGAAAAAAAAATAGGGATTGTGTTAGGGTGGTTTAGCAGATGTTGATTGAGTTTGACGGTTTGAATTCACATGTGGTGTCTACATTTCATGGATGAAATGAAATTATATATTTTATTTCTTGAATGAACTTTATTTCATTTTGAGATTTTATGAATTTTCTTGGATGAACTTCCATCCCATTAAGATGGCTTCTTAAATCCACATCATTGAAACAAAATTAAAAAAGAACAAAAAATTTGCAGTCAAGACATTTCAATTTGCACTCAATAGGGATATCCATAAAGCGACCCCTTTTCAGGCACTTTTTAATCCCCCAACCCATCTTTCAATCTCTAACATTGTTTTCTACAAAGTATGAAATTTTATTACATATTGTAATACCTTGGTCATTTCAATGCATTTCCATTGAATAATTAATTAATTTTGAAAAATTCATTTCAACAAATGGAATATTTCTAAATATTCACTATTGTCCTTACAATTTTTTTGATTTGGAAGAAATGATTTTTGAAATTTTCAACATTTCTGAAAATAATATAACCAATGTCAAATTGACCAAGGTATTACGGTATAGGCAAAAAGATGCTAGAACTCAAGATTAAATGCATGAGGTTTGAGAATGTTTATAGTTGTAATACACATAGTACTAAGCAATGATTGGTTGAAGGCCATTGAGAAAGAAGAGATAGGGTGAAACTCAAACTCAACCAAATTGGTGTTAATATGAGCTTGAGTCCCCTTTAAAGCCTAGTGTATTATTTTCATTTTTTTAATCTCATTGCCTTTTTCAAACATGGGTACAAGTGTTATGTTTTCCTTACTTTGTGGATATCTCTAATATGTTTTTTTTTTTAAATTAGGGGTAGTTCGAATCTCTAGTGCATAGTAGTCCAACGGGTACATTTCACCTTATGACTAGGAAAAATGAACTTGACAAAAGATCCCAGCATATAGCTAACAAATTGAAAGGTGTCAAGTGCATGGAAGTGAATGTGTAGTCCAAAGGGGGTCTCCACCCACCTCCCCAAATTGAGCTTGTACTAGTGTTTATCACATATAACATAGTTAATTACTTCCCCATCCTCATTCCTCAGTGCTCACCCATGAACATGAAAAAATTGGACAATGTAATGTGAAAGACTAGGTAATTAAATGCTATCACTTTTACAAAATCATTATGATTAGCTAATCAAAAGCAGGCATTTTCGTTTATTGGCCTTTTTAAAGGCATTTGTATTTGGTGCATATTTATTGGTTTAGGGTGTTTGACATTGTTCAAAGGTTGTACTTTCATCAAAAGTAATGTGTAAATATCATTTTGGTTGAAAACATTGCTCTAAAAACATGTATGCCAATGTATCTTTGGATGCACTTTGTCACTTATAAGTGAAGAGTCAAAATTTGACAAGTGGACATTACATACCCGTCATCAAGATGGATGAAGGTGAAGTTGAACAGTTATTGAGTTGAAAGTTGTCTTTTCTTCATATAGAAAATACCTATGTGATCGTAAAGAAAGGAGCTTAATATCAAATCTAGAACTATTCAAATATTATGTGGGTACAACATTTTGAAAGGCTACCCCACATACGACAATTGATATTGGAGGTTTTAATGTTCACATATGTTGCAACCTTGAAGATCTTTTGTTCACAAAAAATTTGTAAATCAATGATCATAGTACTTTTGCCCTTGTTAACTATTTTTTTCTCCATTGTTTTCTTATCGATGTTTGTTTGTGATGGACAAACTATTGGAATATGTACACCTCTACCTATTAGTAGTACCATAAGTAATACATGTTGTACCCAATTCCTATTAATAGTGTCAAAAATGCATAGAGTATACTACTATAAGGTAATATATTGGTAGTAGGTAATATTATTAGGTATAGGTAGTGGTAGGTAATAGGTGTTACCTAGTCATTTAATAGGACCTATCTACAACCTACTTATGGGCAAAACACAAACACTAGATTATCACCTTGCATTCTTGAATTCTTATTTTATATAAATTTTAAATATATGATTTACATCATAATTGTGTTGAGTTTACAATGCTTACAATCTTTGGTAGAATAAAGTGAACAAATTGTTAATCAAATCTTGTATTTTACAAATTTTGAATTCTTTTGTTTGTCAAACACTTAATTATGGGAACATTTCAACACCTTTAATAGGTTTATTTCACCTTTAAAAAGGGATTTAAAAATTTTCAAATGTTGTTTGTGATCTTATGGATGTTAATGAGATTTAACTAATATCATTAATGGATGTTATAACACCTCTAGCAAATCAATTTTGGGCTTATGATGTAAATTTTAGACTTTTGGAATGTTGTTTGAAGGTTCGTGGATATTGATAAATATGTATTAATGTCATTAATGGACATTTTGACATTTCTAGTAGGTTTGTTTTGGGCTTATGACATAATTTTCAAACCTTCAAATGTTGTTTGGTAGTTAATGGACATTGATGAATATGAATTAATATCACTAATTCACATTTGAATATTATTTGTAGATGCAAGAGTTGTTGCCAATGTGTTTACATCAGCTAATCTTTAATTAAAACCGCAAATGACCATAAATGACTTAATAGGATTTTTTGGTGGCTTTGTTTGAAGGTTTGGAATCTAACTAAATATGGAAATGTACAACAAGATTGTGAAAATCATTCTTTCCTTTCCAAAGAAAAAGTTCCTTCTAGGTATTTTCTATAATAACACATATGTTGTTATATGTGGTAGATGTGTTAGATTTTTGTAAATGCAATTGAATTGTTTAATGCAAGAAATGTCTCAATTGGCTAATCAAGCTTTGGAAACTAGTTTAAGGATGGTTGATACACATGGAGATAGGTTATATTTTAATTCCATCACTTAGCCTAATGTTGTTTTACAACTATTTTCCAACTATTCATTTTGGGATCGAAGTTTTTCCAATTTTATGTTAATCACTTTGGGTTTTTTCATGTTTATAAGGAGTTCCACTCAAGATTTTTTAAAAAGACTTAAAAAACCTATGTTGAATTTTGAAGCATAAAATTGAAGCATAATGCTGATTTTTTTTAATAGTATAATTATAGATAAGTTATGTTAATTCAATAAGTTCCAACAAGAAAAATTGTTAAAAATGCAATCCTTATGTAGTCTTTATTTGGTTGTGATGAAATTGTCCTTTTACTTATAGAGAATCAACTTCATAACTATCAATTTATGATATGTAACAATACAAATTTTATTAGTTATTAATCATCAAGGTATGTACTTAAATGACCTAATATTTGGTAATATTTAACAACTTATCAACAATCTATAGTTCTTTTGGTTGTTATGTGCAATAAAACTACATTTGTGACATCTTAAACGGTGTTCCTTTGTGGGAAAACACCTCTTTATCATGTATTTATCTCCAACTTTGGATTTTCTTCATTTATGCATAACAACATTTTTTGTAACTTGGATCTATAATTGCAACACAAATTTTGAACAAGGCACCTCATCTAATTTAATCAATTATGTTCACATATACATATTACAAGTTGCAAAAACAATTCAATTATCATCCATTCACTCATAAAATTCTTGGTTCAATTGATTAAAAAATCTAATATTAAAAAATGCAATATAAAAAAACTATAAGAAAGACCATCCAATCATTTTGAACAAGTAAATTTCAACATGTCATGTGTGACAAGGGTGATTTTTTTTCCTAGTAGAATAACGGATCATTGGACTATGCACTTCAACTATTAAATTTTTGCCCAAATAAAGTCAATTAAAAAAATATTTTCAAAAATAAATAAAAATTATGGTAGGTAGGTAGGTTGTTGCGAGCCTATGGACCCTAGACTTGTAACTATGTACATATATTATATGTTTAGGAGTTGAACTCTTCACTTTCACAATGATAAACCAAATAGACTTTATGAAAGGACCACACCTTCATATGATAACAATTTTTGTCAAGTTTTTTATTTCACATCTTGTTGTACACGATTAAATTTATGTAGGTAAGTATGAAAGTTTAGTAATTATAAATTAGTAGGTTGTAGGATGGTAGGTTGGTTGGTTGGTAAGTAGGAAGTTTAGGAAATTATGAATATGTAGGTTGGAAGTAGGTAGACCTAGGTGAGTTGTAGGATGGTAGATAGTACTTGCAGGAGGTAGGAATTAGGCATGTAAGTAAGTAGGATACCTAGGTTATCATAACTATGTAGGTTGAAGGTAGATAAACCTAGGTAATATGTAACATGGTAAGTAGGAAGTAGCAGGTAGATTGTAGGAGGTCAAAAGTAGAAAGTAAGTGGGTAGGTAATTGTAGGAGATAGGATGTAGGTAGGTTATAGGATGGAAGGACTCCACACTAAATCAATAATGGGTCTTTATTGTAACCAACACAAAAGTATCATCTATTTTTTCTTCTTGTCTATCCTTTGTTGAATCCATTGATATCTTTTAAATAAAAATGATGGGCAATGCTCATACACAAATCTTGGGTTTTGTTATGCATGTTTTGGGCATGTAATGGACACTAAGAGGCATCAAGAGGCATAATAATATGCTTCCTAGTGCCCATTTCATACTTTGGACACAATGTTTTGTCTAAGTAGCATCGAGATGTGTTTAGTGATAATTAAACACATTTTGGGCAATTGGGCAGTTATAGGAAAAAAATGGACAATAATTTTGTATTATTTGTAATAAGTACCCATTGTTGATTTAATGTCCTTCAAATGGAAGAATGGTAGGCTACCTACTCACCTATTTATATTGGCCTATTAATTAACACAATATGTCCCATTTGATTAGAATACCTTTGGCCATTTTGAGTAGGGATGTCATTTGTTTTTATCCAATTTGAGTATTAAATGTTTCATTTAACTAAAAAACCATTAGCCATCTCGAGCTAAGGTGTCATTTTTTTGGTCCAACTTGACTAGAAGTAATTAGCCACTTTGACCAACATGGTCCATTTTGATCATGCAACTTGACTACAATGGTTTATTTGAATTAAATGTCATTCAAACCTCAAGTTTTGAATCAAAATGTACGTGTTCATTAATCAAGAAGGATTGGTTAGTGAAATTGGATCATTTGAAAGTTCATGAATTAAATGATAGTCATTATTGGATGCCATTGAACATAGTTGATAATAACTAGCTTTTCATCTTTCTTTCATCCAATCCGCATAATGTGCATAAAACAAGTTGCATCTACAATTACAAAGGTGGTTGAAACCCTAATGTAATAAGAAAATATAATTAAAAATGCTTGCAACAATTGTGTTATGAAGCACTACTCTAATTTCAATCAAACAAGTCACAAATAATGGTAACTATGAACATAAGGGTTGAAATGAGTAAGATTTTCCATTTTGGACTTCACTTATTTTTCACAATTTGATCTCCTTTTTATGGATGTTGGAAACTCCCATTGTTTATAAGTATTGATCTCTAATGAAAACCAATTCATTTACTTTTATATCATGACTAACAATCACCTTTCTACATTTAAAAAAAACAATGATATCTTTTAATAACCTTGTTATAACCCCTAGAATTCCTTCTATGGATTACGCTTGTAATTTGTTTCTATCGTCCTTTGGAAAGGAAATAATCATAAAACAACCAAAGGTCTACATCGAAAGAAAGCTATTCAAGCAAAAATGTACACATGACCTTCTTGTATTGTTTATTAAATACAAAAGTTACATCTTAAATAAATTTTTTAAAAACATACTTTTGGAATTGGATATTGACATTGAAACCAAATATGACCAATATTAAAATAAAAATTCATGGGAAAATCACTTCCATTTTATTCCAAATTGTGTGTAAAAACTTACAAGGTGCAATTTATTGAATTTTTAAAAATAGTTTTGTTGAATGCAAATAAAATGCCTACAATTGATTATGAAAATATGCTTAAAATATATTTATAATATTATGTTATTTCATAATATACCAAAAAATACCATTTTATTTTAGTTGTTAAATAAAATTTACAAATAGAGCCCTCCCCCCAAAGTAAAATTTGTATTTTTTGTGCAAGCCTTATATTACAATCAAATGTACAACTTTTTTTTTGAAGTCATTATAAAAGAATTTGGAACTATTATAATCATCAAGGATTTTTCTTGTTAAATTTACTACAATGTTTAGTGCATCCATCTTGCAAAAATCACTTTTTGTTAATGAAGAAAAAATAGAAGAAGACACAAAATACCTTTTGAGACTAGTGAATAAAATTGTTGATTTGATATATATGAAGCAGTGGAAAAGCTTTTGAAAGTTGATTGGAATCCTAGGTTTGATTAATACTTCATTAATAGTTTGTAAAATTTAATCTAGAATATGAAATTGCAAGTTATGAACAAAACTCTAGTTGTTCGAAGTACACAATTAAAAAAATAAAATCATGCAAGATTAGGGTGTATGCACTCTAAGGTGGCTCATTTTTGGCAAATGTTCCATTCCCTAAAAGTCCATATGGTGGTGTTAAAATGATAGTGTATTTTGATATCATTAATTTCGTGAGGAATTACATGGTGGTTAATGAACTAAAAAACCCATATGAAAATAATCCATTCTAAAAACTTCTTTAATGTACATGTTTAAGGAATAAAAATTGAAATCCATTAAAAAATGATTATGATATGGACTTACGAAAATATGGTTCATTTTAAGCCATTCAAAAGTTCATAACTTTTTTTGGGTTTACTTTTTTTAGCAATTTCTTTGCACATAAGTTTTTTTTGTTTTATCATAATATCATATATTGAGTCCTTAGAATATATCCCAAATAAAATTCAGACACAAAAATGCATGTATATAGAGGCACTTAGGCCATATTTTTCAACTTCAAAAGTCCATTATTATATATTTGATGTATATATATTGTAATATTTTAAAATGTATGTTTCCATCTTCAAGTTGATAATCTAAATCTAGCCACAAATTTGAAAAATTATTATTTTTATGCCATGTTAATAACATGTAAATGCACAACACTCTACAAAAATTTGGGCCACCTTACCTTGCAAGCACCGATCAATTCACGTGAATAGTTGTCAATTTGGTAAATGAACCATTAATTTCATTTGAAGCCCCCACTTGTAATTTAAATTTTAGGAATGAGAGAAACTTGTGAAGTTGAAAAGGTTGTTGATAGCAAAACCCATAAACATGGTGCTAAGACATTACAACGAACCCCACCCACATTAGCCATGCAATAGACAGATGCTTTCATCACAATGAACACCCTTGAATTCTTTAAAAACATGTCTAATGCTAATCACCTTTACTTTTGTGAACATGGACACATTTTTTCCATTTGCTTATTTGTTTTAAATTCAAATTCAATTTCTCCATATGGATTCACAAGTCTTGTGCATAGAAGAATTGTTGTTCACATTTAGATTATGTGAATCATAACATTTAATGTTTGTCACTTTTATTTAAATGAAAATACACATTTTTCACATTCCATGAATTCATATTCTATCAAATATTCTTTCAAGTTGAAATGTGTTTATTCATTTTCTAAGTTTTCATTGCCTTGCTTCTAGTTATCAAAAGTGAAATGTTTGTTTAACTTTCTTTGGTTCATGCCATGCTTTCTATTCATTCCTTGTTCAACACACTTTGTCTCACCCAAGCCAAGGGTTGCAATAACAAGAATGAATCAAAGCAAATACCAGCTTAAGCAACAAATGGACTTAGAATTAAAGTGAATACTTGTAATAGGTGCAAGTTGGAGCAAGCAATAAGGAATAAAACAAATTGTTGAATCGAATCAAAAGTGAGTTACAACAAAATAAGTGATTAAGAATAAGTAAAAGCACAATGAAAAAAAAAGAGTGAAACTAAGTTAATAGGAGAAACAAAACCAATTATAAGGACAAAACAATTGAGTCAGAGAAAGCACCAAATTTTTTTTGAAGATGGCAAGGAGAGTTGAAACACATAATAGAAAAAAATTAAAAGAAAAAAATAGATAACAAGTTAAAGAACTTTTTTTTAATGTCATTGTGAGCCATGCCCCCTCTTAAACCCACTAAAATGAAAGTTCTTGGGAGGAGGAGGGTAACCTCCTTGTAACTAGTTAGATTTTAACTTAATCAAAGTTTAAGAAACCTAGTTTTAAACTTTGATTAACAAATTTTTTGAACTCATGGTTTTTTGGGGGGGGGGGGGGGACTTAGCCCCACTAATTCTAGAATTATTAATTACTCAACTTCACTCACAAATTAAATGCATGCATAATTGACAAGTGTTTCTTGAAAAGTTTGATAACTACCCAACATTGGTTCAAATTAGTTAAGCCTATTAAGGATATCTTTCCATTGAGGGGCTGTTATGACAAAATATGTTAGGGGTCATAACATATTTTGTCATGGAATGGAAAAGGGTCATAATATATTTTGTCATGACAACCCCTTTCCATTCCATTTTTTCTCATGTGACTAGGCTCATAGCTCTGCATTGACCAAATTCAAGAGCTAATTCACTCAAGCTGTGAGTTACAATAAAATGACATTTGTCACTTCTTTTATTAGAACTTATGTGTAACTAAATGATAGCTTTAAAAAAAAATCAAATTGTGAATCTATTAGCATTCATTAGTTATAGATTTTTAGCTCATTTGGAGCTATGCAATTGAAACCATCTCTCATAATGGAGCCCATGTCAGTGGCTTTCCATTAGGTTTCTGTGGCCACTTCTTATTGTGTATGGGATTCAAATCTTACCCAAGTTTAAATATTTCAACTTTGTGACTTTGTTTTCCACAAGTAGTATTCACTTTTGAAGTGGAGGTGAAATTATACACTAAACAATCCCAACAATCCCATGTGCATTGTGCTGTGGCTTGTTGTTTATCACGTGTATTTACAATTAGCTTACTTATTGTAGTAAAATCCACAATCCAAGGACACAATTTCCATATGCTTTAATGGTTTTCTTGCAATGTAGTAAGTAACCTCCAAGTTATATAACTCATTTTCAAAAAAGTGATTAAAAAAAAACACTCGGGAAGCTTGTACAAGATTAAGCCACAAGTGAAAGAGCGCCATTTAGACCAATAAATTAAAAAATTTATTCACTACCTTCCAAACACTTTGATAGTTTTGATTGTAACTTTTCTCTCATGAACTACACGCAACCAACCATGTTATGTGGTAGTTCACTCATCATCTAGAAGGATCCTTAATTATGGACTACATTCCAAAGACTCTTATAGTTCAATTGGAACTCTTCTCTTGTGAACTACACGCAACCATTATATGTGGTACCTCATTCACCATCTAGACCAATCCTTATTTATGGGCTACATTCCAAACACATTTATAGTTCGATTGTAACTCTTTTCTTGTGAACTACATGCAATGGTTATATATGGTACCTCACTCACCATCCAGACAGATCCTTAGTTATGGGCTACATTCCAAACACTTTTATAATGTTTGGTTCTAACTCTTCATGTGTTCCATGTACTATCCATTTCCGTGCTACTGTCCAAACACTTTGATATTTAAGTGTGAGACTCTTCATCCGAACTACATGTTACCACATCACATATTTCACTTTCTGTTGAAAGCATGTGCCATTCGGCATGTATTGACAATGAAATCTAAACAATGCATTGAAAATGGTAGTGATTTCAATTATTCTTGAGTTTCTTTGTAAAGGAGCATTTGGGTAAAACGTACATTTTTATTCCCAGATTTCTAAGGTAAACATTGTTGCAATTTGCAGATCATCTTCTTTGAAGAATATATTTCCAATTAGGCACATATATATATAATTTTTTTTAATGATTATTTATTTAATAATTAAAATTATTATCATTTAAATAATTTAAAGTGAAAATTTAAAATATTACTTGAACTTTTAATAATTCCCTATATGAAAAAGAGAGTGACCTAGACTACATAGATATAATTTTGGGGTCAGAGTGAAGCAGCAGCCATGAGGGATGAATGGATCATGGTAGGTGGACAAGGAACACTGTTGCATTGGGTTCCAGTTCTTTAGCTAACCACTGTGGTTAGCTCAGTTTCTGCCTTTTCTACCCTACTTAGAAACAATCCTTTAGCCCTTTACCAATTGGGGTTCTGTTCATCCACAATTGAGTCATAACATGTTTTCAATGGATGATGACTTGCTGGCTGTTGATTCACTCTACTATGGCCAAATTTCCTGGTTATTTATTTATACCTAAAAGTCACCTCCAATGAAGAGGGGTATAAGTCATAGGTTAAAATCCTAAACCTTCTGCAGCACCTTACTAAAATGGAATTGACATTAGAGTTTTCCTTAAAAGTCATTCAGTCTTCACCCTGTCTTTGGGCCTCTTTTCACCCCTATCCCCTCTTTGAGTGAGGTACGCAAAGTACTTAGAAGTTTTATTAAGTCTGGGTATGAAATGCTGAAACTCAGCATTTAACTCAGAACAAGGTTCGAGGTAATTGTAGTAGTTATATATGTAGGAGCAGTGAAATTAGCTAACCATTGTGGTGTAACCACCTTGGTTATCTCTGGGACAGTAATGCAACGGAAAACTGTTTACTGTCCAGAGACTGTAAACTGGTTCATTCTATTTTTTTCTTGCTTTGAGCTTTGTAGGGCTTTGATTCTACATTGCATGTTTCAAATTGGGCACTACAAAACAATTCAATTCTGTTCTCTGGAATGCAACCAGAGGAATTGGAATAAGGCATCACACCCACATCACACAATTTGTCTGCTATGTCGACAAAGCAGGAAATCGCAGATTTGAGGCACTTGTGAATGCTTCCTTCCTTGTCACATGTTGGTCTTTGGCGTATCTTCAGGCTATGTCTAGAATTGTATATGGAACATGAACAATGAACAAGAGAGTCGGTTGGTGTGCTTTGAGAATTTGTTCACACCGACAGACAGCGTTGTTGATGTTCAAAGCATGAAAATTTCTGTTCACAATTTGCCATGCAAAATGATGGCATTCATTAATTATTGGGCCGGTTGATTTTCTTGTTGGAACTTGAGAAAATAACAAATAATTAGAGATTTCAATTTTTTTTTCTCCTATTTGGGATAATAGAAACAAGCTTGCTATAATTTTTTGGTTCTCAAAAACATTCAAACTACATTGAAACCTTTTTTCATAATATTTTTTGAGAACATATTTAACTCCGGAAATGCTGAATTTAGACTCTGAGACCACAATTTAGTTTTAGGGCAAGAACTTTACCATGGTTAGAAATAGTCGTAAACCATCTAGGAGCTTTTTGCTAACTGCTTAAAATGAAACATATCCCAATAATCTCACTAAACATGCATGAACACACATAATCAAGACATTACTCATTTCACATGGGAAAATCCAAAGCTCACTTCAACTAGTGTGTGGCCTGTGCTGTTGGCCTAAGTGTTACCACGTACATTTATTAAATGGTAGACCTGCAAGTTTGATCACGTTTTCAACTGGTTTTTCCTTCCAAAACCTGGCTTTTTAGAATTTATCTAAATTTTCAGTGGCAGATATCACTTACTTAAAAATCAATATCTCACACACTCTGAATCCAAATCTTACCAAATCAATTCCATTACATCCTGATCATCAAGATCTTTCCAACAACACCAAAGGCACATTCCAATTCCTCCAACATTTTCAGCTATGATTTACTTTAGTTTTCAGTAAAAAATTCATTCAATATTCAAGAACTTTTGCACCACAAGTCCAAACCTCATGGAACCAAGCCAATGCACCCCACCTCCTGGAGAGCTTTCCAAAGAGACCAAGAATGCGATCTGAAGCATCCTGGTTCGGTGGATCTCATAAGTACAAAACAAACAAACTACCTTGCTTCATAGATAGATATCAACCTCATGTATTTGCAAAAACAAAATCGCAAATCAAACGCCTAGGTATACAAAGCTAGAGAGGAGCAAAAGACTCTGACTTTATAAAAAATAATCTCCTTTGCTCCTTCTAAAAAATAATAATCCAAAAGTAAAATAAATCTCAAACTCATTCACACTAAGGTTTGTCAAAAAAACAAAATTGACACAATAAAATTATTAGTAAAGTTAGGCGATTAGGGGGCGAGAACTGCCAGTTTCAGCATAATAGGGCATAAAACTTGTAACTGAGAATGAAATTTTATGAAACGAAAAAACCTGGGACTCAAACTACAATAAACCCCCTTTATGGTCATGTTCATTTTAGTCACATTCTTATTTGTGTCACACATTTTTTTTTGGCAATCATCCGTTTTAGTAAGAAACACCATTTTTTAGAGTCATTACCACACTCATTAGTAGCACAAATTTTTTTCAAAGCCTTTTAAAAAAATGTGACTATAATGAAAAAAATCTAGGACAATATTAAGATTTGATAAATTGTAGTTCCCTTTAACAATGTTAGTGTTGTTTTGTGTTCAAATTAAGCAAACTAACAACAATGAATCCAATTGAAAAGAAGAAAAAACAAATTTTTTATGCAAACAAAAAAATAAAAATGCAAACTGTCATGAAGCAAAAAAATCTTAATTAAAAAATATAATTGACAAAATACACAAGCTAATATTTAAAAAGCTCAAACTCAATGTAAATCGTTGTATTAAAATAGGCAAAAATCACAACCTTCTTCAAATTTAATAATGAATAATAGAACTTAGAATAACCCTTATAAAAAAATTAAACAAAATTGACACCTTTAATCTAGCATAAAAGAGTTGTTTTGTAAAGGGTTTTTTTTCCCCCTTTCCCTTATAGTCACAATCTTGACTGTACTTGTTTAAATCACAATTCATTAGTGTCACAAAAAAAAATGATCACCAAATACGTGATTATAAAGGGTGATTTTTCCACCAATTTTGGTGGTAAACTGAGTTTCACGCCATCTTTCCTTTTTCCTGAGCGCCCCCACTGCTGCCACATATAATTTCACTGCTCCAACGTCCTGTACAACTACTAAAATTACTCTCGAACCTTGTGCATTAACTGTTGAGTTTCAGCATTTCACAAGGAGATTTAATTAAATTTCCAGACTTTGCTGATACACTGAAAGAGGCTATAGGAGGTCAAAGCAGGTCCCAAGAGAGGGTGAAACAGGGTGACTATAGAGATAACTTTAATCTTTAGGGTTTTTATCATGTTATTAGTTCAGGTGCTAGTTCACCCTTGGTATGATGGAAAATTGCATTTGTAGTGTAAACTTTTAAGGACATGTTTAAGTAGACACATTTAAGTTTACATTTAAACATAAGTAGACACATTTAAGTTTACTCTTTGGGCTTCTCATTTGCCTTGTACATTTGATGGATGGGTTCCCGTCCTTGATTTTTATATAAAGGTTTTTCTTCTTCAAGTTGGGATATTGTCCATGCTTGTCAATTGAGTGGCCCTCCACGGATCTCAAGTTCCCTTTTGCCATGGGCTGCCCATTCAGGAGCCCCATTAAAAAAAAATCCTTTTATGCACTCTTCCCAACTTATACCTTATCCAATTTAGCACTTTCTCTATGTCATAGATGTGAAGCCTTTATGGCATTGGCTTGGAAGTAAATGGTTTGTTCCTTCTACTAACTTGGACTCTCTTTCTTTTGAAGCTTGAAAGCTCACAAACAATGATTTTTTTGGGGGCAAAATTTTGCATCTTGGCAACAAAAAAGAAAAAGGTGTTGCCCATGGTACAAAGGGTGGGGTTAATTTTTGTGGAAAAATTTGGCCCTTGTCACCACATTATGAGGAGAAATGGGCCCATGTTGCCATATTTAGACATTGGGTTGTTCTAGCATGTCACCAACATGTACTAGAATTCTTAAACTTTTTCTCTTTTTTTCATTTAACATGTAGCAAATTTGGCTAAGCCCTCTTTTTAGATTGTTACCAACCCATCTACCTCATGAATTTGGGGAAAAAAATACCACACTGAGTCATTACGTGTCATAATTGTGTGCAATTTGTTCACTTCATTCCTAAGACTTTATTTAATGTAGTTCACTACAAAATTATTCTTCATTTTATGTCATGGATTTTATAAACTTGACCAATTATAGAACAACAACCATGATAGAATTTGGTTATCGAATTTTCAATAATTAAAAAAAGTGGCCTTTGGAATATGTAAGTTTTCAATGGATTGAATATTTCCTTCAAGATATTAATAAAATTGTATATTTCATGAAAACCATCAATTCTTTGAGGGTTTTGAAATACCCGGAACAAGATGATTCTTGGTTTCTGATTTGTTTTTGAAATACCAAGAATCGCCGGTTCTTGGGAAATTCAAAGAACTGCAAAACAATACTGGAAAAGACCCTTGAGGAGGCGTGCTTTTTACTTGCCTTCTGAGTTTGATTGGGCATGAACTCCAACTGTTAAATTGAAATAGGTGGAAGTGGGGGTGAAAGTGGGGAGCTAAAGTTAGTTTTAGAGGCTGATAAGTATCAGCGCCTAGAAATATTTTTGATAAAATTCAGAAAAATCCAAAAACCCCCTTGTATATTTGTCATTGTTGGACAACTTATTATTTTGCTTGTTCACACTTAAATATGCTATTCACTTCTAAGGATGGGTATTCACCCTCTTAGGAAGGGGGTTTAACATCCCAAAAATGGGACCCTAAACCCTAAACCCTAAAACTTTAAACCCAACTCAACCCAAGAATGGGACCCTAAACCCTAAATCTATTAGCCCAAACCATGAATAGGACCCTAAACCCTAAATCTGTGCGCCCAACCCAAAATGGTGATGAACAGATTTAGGACTAGAGAAACTGCACTTCTCTCATGTACTTTAATGAAAGACATTTTCTTTCGTCTTGGGCTGGAGCCAAAAGAACGTTAGAACTTTAGTTAGTTATTCATTCATTCATTCATTCATTCTTCACCACACAAAAGTGTCATCCAGTAAGTATGAGGCCGACAGTGAACCAGCACCCACCAGTGCACCATCCACTGTATGCCTGTTATTACTCAGTTGTGGATGAACCTCAACCGTGTTAGTATATGGTTTCACCTTGGTAACCAATTCTGCAACAAATAGGTCTTCTATATAAGTAGATAGGTAGGAAAATAGGTAACTACTAGCTAAGTAGATGGTTTATACATAGCTAAGCGCTGTTTTTACTACTTATCTAGTAACAACCTGCTTGTGAGTTGTTAATAGGTAGGTAGAAAAAAGAAGCAATCAAGCTAACCACCGAGGTTAACTAAGGAACTGGAACCTAACAGAAAACTGTTTCTTAATCACTTATCATCCATCCTCCATGGTGCACTGGTGGGTGCTGGTTCATTGTGGCCATAAAAGGGCGATAAGTAATATTCGTCAAAAGTTAATAATTTGTTTTGGCCTTGTGGGACCGACCCAAGATGTCACATATTAGGTCAAAATGATGCGAGTGTTGTGCTCATTAGAGGAGCCGCCCTCCTCTAATGTCAGTAAGAGATGCGGCAACTAACCCTATTTCACATGTGGTTTCACATAGGAAAACAAGTTCCTAGTGACAACAATAGTCGACACCCATATACAACAAAAACGTGGCGTTTTTTTTTGGTGATAAATTATGTCACTTAGTACGGTCTGGCAAAAGGCACTCCAATTTTCCATCATGCCAAAAAAGACAAAAAGAAAAAGAAGTGATGCTTGTTGATTCACCACCGTAATCCATAATCCATCCATACAACTGCGCATGTCAACGCCCCATGTACTCAATTGAGTGTAAGACAAGCATCTCAACACCACATGATCAATTAACACCACAACCTTCAAACAAGCGTAAGGCAATCCAATGATTGTGCGACGAGCGAGCATGTGCCAACAATGTGTTATCAATTAGCATGGCAATCTTCAAACACACATGATGCACGTACTTAATGTTTTTCTTAAAAAATAAATTGGGACATAGCGAAAGTGATGATCAGCATGCCTAAAATGGATTTCGTATATGGCACGTATTTCATGTTCTTTAAATTTTTATTTTTTTTGGTCACATAATGCAAGTGACAACGAGCATGCTAAAAACAGATTTTGCAAAAGGCACCAACATACATAGTGTTTTTTTAAAAAAAATTGTCACATAGTGCAAGTGAGGTGGAGCATGCCAAAAACAGGTTTCAAAAGAAGTGGGAATTTGTGACCATTTATTCTTGTTTTAATAATAATAATAATAATATTAAATTTTTACAATGCAAAAATCCATGGGCATACCTGATTTCCCCCCAAAATTATTGCTTTTTAACCATTTAGGAAATTGAAAAAAATGGACATCTCACTTTGAAATGAATGGTTTGTTTTCACCAAAAAAACATCTCACTTTGCAATGTTATTTTGGAAAGCATAGATTGTATATTGTAGACCAAAACCATTTTGGCATTGTATTTTTAACAATGGGTAAACCACCTTTGATGAAGTCTAAAACATAAATCAATTAAGACCTGGTGATGCATTCATTCATATGAATCTTTGCAAGAAAATGGGTTTAGGGTTAGGGTTTAAGGTTCTTATTGCCTTTTATTGGAAATCTGGTGATGCTTTCACCCATTTTGGTGTAGCCTGTGTGTCCATTGAAATTTACATCCATCACTCCAAATGCAACCCTTGTTTGTTTCTTTTTTGAAAGTGGGAAGTACCCTAGTTACGTGCATTTTTTAGATCATTTCATGTCCCATTTTAGCTCATCACATGACCTTTGTGTAATTGAAACAATGATGGAAGCCCCAACATTAGTAAGCAGCCTGACAAGTCCAACCCTAAAACCCTAAACCTCAAAAATGACACTATACTATTTGGGCCAATCCCAAATATGACCTTGACAGCCAGAGTGAACCAGCACCCACCAGCTCACCATGAAGGATGGATGATAAGTGGTCATTAATAGTTCTTTGTTTGGATCGGTAATTAACCATAGTGGTTAGCTCTGTTACCACCTAACCTACTATCAACCTTCAAGCAGGTTATCAGTAGGTAAGTAGTAAAATCAGCCTTTACCTATGGATAATCCACCTACTTAGCTAGTACTGAGCATATTTTCTTACCTAATATTACCCTATGAAAAGGGCTTACTCCTTACAGAATGGGTTACCAAGGTTAAACCTAATATTAACTCAATTGAGGTTCATTCACAACTGAGGTCATAACCGGCATTCACTGGATGGTGGGCTGGTAGGTGCTGGTTCACTCTGGCCAACAAGTGCAGGGGTGAACCAGCATGCACTAGTGGGTAACCATCCTTTGCAAACCCGTGATGGGTCACCAAAGTTCCACCAGGGTAACTTATCATACCTTCCTACTTCCCCGCTCACACTACATACATAAGTAACTTCTTATATAAGAAGGTAAATACTGTAGGTGAGTATGTAAGGAACATAAGTGATTACTAGGTACGTAGGTAGGTGAGTATGTAAGAAACATAAGTGATTACTAGGTATGTAGGTAGGTGAGTATGTAAGGAACATAAGTGATTACTAGGTACGTAGGTAGGTGAGTATGTAAGGAACATAAGTGATTACTAGGTACGTAGGTAGGTGAGTATGTAAGGAACATAGGTGATTACTAGGTATGTAGGTAGGTGAGTAGGTAAGGCAGTTGGCCTCTACTTACCTAATTAGGTAGGTAGATACACGGGGATGGAATCTTACATATCTAATCACCATGGTGACAACAAGAATGTGTTTTCCTTTCCATACATCATCCATCATGAGCTGGTCAGTGTGCTGGTGGATGCTTTGCTTTGCTTTGCTTTGCTGGGTGGGGTCCTTCATGCTTCAATGTCTACAAGGATTGAAGGATCCATCTAGTGTCTAACATGCACAAAAAGCTTTCTTTTGGACTTGCAAATGAGAGTAGTCTCTTTTTAATTTCCAAACAACATGTTGCACAAAAGTGTCCAATAATATTAGGAATAGTTGATTTTTTCACACTCTACCTATTATTGTCTTTATGTTTGTTTTTCATGCACATAAAATAATAATTGAATACTAGTCAAATTCTTATAAAAGGGTAAGGATTGAGAACAAGGTGTCACAAACACGCTGGCCCTGCCAATAAATAAGATGTTGTACATCTACTTACTGTGTTCACACTCTCAACACCCAAAAAAAACATCTGTTCCAATTTAAACACTTTCACCAAAGAAACTAGTTCACCAAATGTAAGGTAAAACTTCCAAAATTTGGATCCAATACTATAGTCCCTGCCCCCACCAGGGCCCAACAAAACAAACACAAAAAACACACAATGCAAGAAGAAGCCCAATAAAGGACTCTCCCCTTTTTTTTTGTGGAGAGAGGGCGGGTGGAAATAACAACCCTACCTATAGAGCATCGTTGCATTTTTTTTGTGTATATTTTAATTTTTAGTTGGGTGGAAGAAATTCTGTTCACTGATGTCACCGCGATAACACGTGAACTATAACTTACACAATTTGAAAAGTACTCATCAATCCATCCCTTCTTGTTGTAACATTATTTTTAAAAAAAAATGTGATTGTCACGATGACACTTTATATAAGAGAAAGGGGTGTCTTGATTGTTATGTTTTTGAATCACTTGTGTTCTTAGGCTTTTATTTGCCTTGTACTTCTTGTGGATGGGTTCTCATCCCTGCCTTTTTAATTTTTTTTTTAATATAGAAGGTTTTTCATCTATATTTGAGACAAAAATGAACTCTTTGAAAAAAATCATGATGTTTATAGATTGAAAAACTCCTGTCCCAATAAAATAAAATAACAAATTAGACTTAGACAAGAATCCAAAAGTTGAATATTGAAAAATGAAAGTTTATGTTTGATTTAGATTTTATAGTCTCCACGTTTGATTTTAAAATTTAGACTTAATAGAATCCATATTTGAATATTATATTTTAAAGTTCATTTTTTTTGGGGAGATTTGGATGACACTTCCGTGATTAAAAAAACAATTAGACTTAGATTAAGATTTGAATTGGAATCCCTCGCCCCTCCACACCCCCCTTTCTTTTTTTGTTTTTTGTTGTTTT
>Ga0209611_10001971_pt1 | contig 35897 bp, 21 predicted proteins | sample S1TSphgellanicum_3_FD_187693 | JGI IMG/M metagenome (GOLD analysis project Ga0209611, IMG submission 187693) | Host-associated microbial communities from peat moss isolated from Minnesota, USA - S1T2_Fc - Sphagnum magellanicum MG (SPAdes) (version 2) | ecosystem: Host-associated > Plants > Peat...
TTCTTCAGCGAAGGTTGAAGAACAAAGTGCAGTTGGCACCTACATTAATTGAGGCAGGGTTTATAGTTTGCACCGTCCCCCTGCTGGTGGTTATCAGAGTGGTTCTTAGGGTTCATGAACGTGGTTCTCAAAAAATCAAGAACCAGTTGTGATACACCCCATGGTTCTGAATTTTTTTTTTTAAAAACAAACTATATATTGAATTTTAACCATGTATTTGGGCAAATTTGCTAGTGAAAGTGTGTGCTGTCAGAGTATAAGTAGTTTCGAATATTTTCACAATGATCTTGCATTCTGCAATTTGTGTTTTTTTGTTAACACCAAAAACGAAGAAATTGCACTTTCTTTGGTCTAAAAAATACAGTTCAAATTTGTTTCCAATTGACTGATTAGAGGTAACAACACACTTGCTTGCTTGCTTGATTGCTGTGATGTTATTTGCATCGCTTTTGTTATTGAAAGGTCAAAAAAAAAATCCAAGTAGGAAGTTGACCAACATTTCATAATAAAATATGAAATGTACACTACCTTTTTCAAACATTTTTTCAAGTTAGTTGGAAAACCTTGAGAAGATAGTGTTGCTTTTCTTTAGATACAATCAGTCTTTTCTTTTCTTTTTTTTTTTCCATTTTGGTGATGGAGCACGAGTGACAATCATCCCAAAAAGGATTTAGCATTGATGATGATTCTTGTGAAAAATGAAAATTTTTGATTGCTTGAGAATGGAGGTTTTCACATGTATACATAAATGTCAATTTTCTTTTTAAGTTTAAGATTTTTCACATATATTTGTTGATTTGATAAATATATTCCAAGAGCTATTGACTTTATTTTAACATTACATCATCATTCTTTCAGTTTTGTGAATGTGGATTTTTTTCTTTTTTTTTTCCTTCAAAAACCTTTTAGTTTTTCATTTGATACCAAGTTGGCCCACCTTAAGGATGTCATGCAACAAATCCATGAATTTTGCTGAAACTTTTGGGATGTACAGCATGTTGGTCCCAAGGATATATTAATGTACATTATTCATGATCAATACATGATCAAAATTGTAAGACAACTATAGTTCAACAATGCATTTTACCATGCTTTTTCAACCCTTTCTTTCATTGAAAAAGGCCCATTGTGAACGTGGATAGTCACCCAAAAGCGAATTATATGATAGTAGGTTTGATGTAAACATGTGTGAGGTTTGGTGAGCTTGTTTGTTAGTTTTGTTGTATGAAAACAATTTCTAGCTTACTTTAGTTCAAATGTAGTGAGAACATGGTGATAGAAAATTCACCCATAAATGTGGAATACATCATGTTATTTTGTGCATGTGTGTACTTGACTCATATTTTAGCTTTAGATGGCTATTTTTTTCACATATATTATTTTTCTTGATGATAATATTTTTCTTGCACGTTGTGGATTCCCCATTTTTTGGTGCTCCATGGCTTGAAGCAAATGTTGTTTTCAAAGGTTTTAATTTGGAATACATTTGGCACCACTTTGTGACAGTGTATCTATTTGGAAAAGAGATGGAGATGAGCTTTACAACTTTGATTCTACTTGAAGTTAAGATGATTCAAAGCCTTGCCAATTTGTTATATAAATATACATTAATGTAGGTGGTGATTTTTCATTCAAGTGTGAACATGACCTTGATAATATAGCCCAATTTATGAATTATACAATTTTTGATTGATTTCCACCAACAAAAGTTATGAAATCATTCAAGAAATCTCACTCAATAAGGGCTTTCTAACAATACCAAGATCTCGCCCTAATTTTCTTATAGTTTTTAGTTTTGATTTTGTTGAATATTTTTTGACAAAATAATTCAATATGTAGTAACTCTTGTGTTGTATGTTTAAAATTATGAAACTACCTTGATGCACCCCTATCCACCGAAGGCTTTCCCATGGTACTGAAAGTGTAGAGGGGGACATTATGGTTTGGGAGATTTCAACTTGACAAACAAAACAAAACAAAAAAACAACCTTTCTTAATATCCAATGCTATGATAGTCAGAGATATGCTAGTATACTACATGTGAAACATGTCAACCAACATGTGCCATGTTTCAAAGTTGGGTCTTTTTTGAATCCAAGTTTTAAGGTGCTGTATTTTGAGGTGTTGAAACATGGTGTTCACCTTTGTCCAAGTTCGTAAAATCCATTTTTTGTTTTTTCATCTATTTTGATTTGTTTTTTAGTTTTGTTTTTTGTTTTTTTTGTTTTTTTAAAATTTGTTTGTTTGGTCTTTTTGTTGATGGTTGTTTTGCTTGTGTGTTTCAATCTTTTTATTTTGTTTGTTTATTTTGTTTTCTTTCTTGTCAGTTTTGTTCGATCTATCTTGTCTACTTGTTTTCCTAGCTTGTTTTGCAAGCTAGTTTTTTTTTTTTTTCTTTTTTTTTTTTTTTGGTGATGACCACGACATGTTAAAGGAGGATGTTGACAACTAGGACTTAAAGGAGCTTGCAAAAGATGATGAACTTGTAGGATTAATGGCCAAGTGTGTTGTCGTTTGAAGCTTTGTGTTCCCACTTCAAAATATGTGATACAACAATTATTGCGTTTTAATATTTGCCGATCTAAAATTTTCGACAAATTCAACAATCCTATGTTGAACTTTTTGAAAAACTTCATCTTAATCAATTTCCATTTGGATTTGACTAGAGGGTAAAATGCATTTAAGATTTTAAATTATAATCTGATTATGTTGGGGAGCCAATAATCTTTGTTTTTATCAAAAAAACAAAGAATATTAGCACAACCCTTTGCTTGAACTAGTGCCTTGCACCTCCAAACTCTGGGACAAGCTCCTCATTTTTCACTCCTAACACCTAATTACCTTCGCATCCAAGACACACAAGATTAGTTGCTAGAACTAAGTCCCATTACAAGACTTGGACTCCTTAATTAACCACCTAGGTAGTTAGTTGTTATGAGTGGACTTCCCTTTGATTCAAGTCCTTTTCGTTTTGCACCTTAAGGCAAGCTAGTGAGCTAAGTACTTCGAGTCCTGTCGCACTTAACCAATTTGGTCCACCCAGGAATAACACTAAGTTACTCCCCTTGGGCTAACATTGAATGCCCAAAGTGGGTGACGAAATGAACACCGAGTCAACCCTTTTTGCTTCTAAGGCACAGGTTGAGGAAAAACCCTCTCTTGAAACCCTCACAAAATGGATAAGCACATAGCTTATCTGGGATCCCATTTAAGAATCCCTTTAATCCATGTTCGTAACCTTTTGGCTTGAACCCATTAGACGGATTGGGGAATCAAACCTTAATCCACCGGCTTAACAACTTCCCACATCGCCATGGTGCCCCACCATGGGCAGTTTTAGTGTGAGGCCTCATTTGAAAGGGCATGTCACTCACCCCCACTTTAAGAGGTTAACATCATTGTTAACACTATTAGACAAGTGCCCTCCCCTATCCACACAAGCCTTATACTGACAAATTTTCTTTGGGTTAGCTACTCCCCAACCTTTGGTCTTTGTTTTACACTTAACCATTTAAACTTAGCATAGGAAAAGTCTTAGACATCATTCGTGTTTAATTGCGCCATCACTTGTGATGACTTTCCACACATGCAATGTTACTTTCCTTTGGGCAATCCCAACACATGAGATTAGACAATAAGGGTTTCCTTTGTCTTTTGGATCCGTGTCTAGGGTCCCACTTGGCAATCTCAATTACCACATCAAGCTTGGGCTTACTAACGAGCTAGCAGATTGTGTTGAATCGAACTTCTGTAGTTCAAACCTTCTTCACCTTAAAAGGACATGGGTCATGATTCCATGCAGTGGAATATTTATTTCTCATTTGAAAGGAAAATTATTTAATTCGCATGCATCACAACCCTAATCTCACTTGACTGAACCCATTAAGGATTTTTTGCAATGAATTCAACCCCCAAGGTCCATTTCGTAGGCTACCATCACCAAAACTTCCCAACCACATCTTCCTTCTTTGGACCTATCGCACAACAAGACCTTCCTAACTTGGTTTCTTCCCAAGTTGGGTTATGCATACTTTTCTTTGCACAAAATTTGAGGTTCCTTAAGCTTTTCACCCCACTTTTAAAGGTTGATGTCCCTATCAATGCTTAGGTTTTCTAGGGGATATTTATCCCAATCACTTGTTTCTTATGGGACTTCTTATGTCCCAACTCATGTCTCTTTTCCATTTCAAACTTCTCCACCATTTTTGGAAGATGGTTTAAATGGGACAAACTTACCCATTGTGCTTCCTTAGGGTGGCACCCTTTCCATTTAATGAGGTATTCTTTACCACATCTCCGGGTTTGTTTGGCATCTAAGATGCATTTAATCTCTATCGTGATCCAATGTTCCATGACATTAAACCCTTTGTCATATTCATGTTTCCTTTCCGGTCTCTTGTCATTGGATGCCTTAAATGACTTTAATTTAGACACATGGAACATAGGATGCACTATAAAAAGTTGTTAGTAACAACAACGTATACACATCCGGATGGGGTTTATGTGTGATCTTATAAGGTCCTGCATATTTAATAATGAAATGAACTACCAAGGCTTCAAACATTTTAAAATCCTAGATGTTTAACAGCACAAGGTCACCAACTTCAAATTGGATCTCCCTCCTAAACTTATTAACCTATTTTTCATACCTTGCTTGGGCATCCTCCAAGAGCTTTTTAGCACGAGCTTTCAACTTTTTACACTCTTCTACTATGATTTCAGCATTTTTGCCACCATCCTTATGATATCCCATCGTACATGGGACAATTAAGTCCAAAGGTTATTTTACCTTCATTACCAATGCTAATTCAAATGGATTCATGTGAGTTGTTTAATGTTTGGTACAATTATAACAAAACTTTGCTAAATCGAACTTATGACCCCAATCCTTATGATCGATGACCACGCAATTTCTAAGATATTGATTCAATATCCCATTGACCCTTTCAGTTTGGCCATTGGTTTGCAGGTGAAAAGTCATACTAAATTAAAGCTTGGTCTTAGCCTTCTTCATAAGAAATGTCCAAAATTCCAACGCAAACTTGGCATCTCGATCACTTACAATGACTTTGGGCATACCATGGTGTTTTACCCACATGTTGAAAAACAATGTTGTTGTTTCTGCTATGGTGGTTGTTGTCTTGGTTGGTCCAAACTTAGTCACCTTTGAGAAAATATCTACTACCAATAAGATAATGTCTTTGATTTCCGACAAAGGGAGACACATCATAAATTCCATAGAAATACTTTCAAATGGACCATCCAGAATAGGGAGGGTTTATATAATCCATACTTCTTCTTATGCACCAACTTCATGCCTTAGCATTTCACACATGTGCAAACATAATGTTCCACATCTTTTTTCATGTTGGGCCAGTAAAAACTTTTACCTAGCTCCGTGTGAGTGGTCTTTTCACGTTGGTATCCCGCCATTGGAACATTGTGAATTTCCTCCAAGACCTTAGTGTGTAATTTGCCCACTAGCACATACATTCGAAATTGCTTCCATTTCAACAACTTGTCCTCAAGAAAAATACCTTTCACTTTGCATTTATTCCTTAACTCATCAAAATGATGTTGGGGAAGGCGATCTTGACATAACCTTCCCTTAACTTCCTATCAAGATCACTTTCCCCAATGAACATGGCTTTGAAGGCCTAGGTTATATTCACAACCCTTTCATCTTGATACTATTTTTTTCGACTCAACACATTGGGTATGACATTATCTTTATTCGGCTTGTGGATCAATTTGATATCCATAAGCACCAAAATGTCATGCCATCGCAATTGTTTGCCGGTGGCTTTTGGTTGCATTTTGAAATACCTTAGGGAAACATTATTTGTAAAGACCTTAGTTTTATGCAATCCTAGGTAGTGTTGCCAACACTTGAAGCAACTCACCATGGCAAACAACTCTTTCTCATGAGTTGGCCATCTTAATTGGGCCCTAACAAACTTTTTATTCTCAAAGGCAAAAGGATGTTCTTCTTGCATCGACACACCTCCTATCGCAAACCCACTTGCATTGGTATGTACTTCAAATGGTTTGGTAAAATCAGGGAACTTGAGAATGGGTAAGTAGAAAGCTTATCTTTCAACACCCCAAACATTTTTTCTTGTTCATTTCACCATTCAAATGAAAACTTTTTATCGAAGAGGTCAGTGAAGGGTTTGGCCAATGTAAAAAATCCCTCTACGAACTTCCTATAGAAGTTTGCCAATCTTAAGAAGGATTGGACTCCTATAGCTGTCACTAGACTTTGCCACTATTTGATGGCTTGGACCTTCTTCAGATCCGGCTTATGCCCTTTGGGGACAACACATGTGCCAAAAAGTCTATTTCCATTTGGACAAATTCACTTTTTTTTTTATTAACATAAAGGTCATTATCCTTTAGCTTTTGCAGGACATATTCTAGGTGTTTAGCATGTTTTTCGTTGACTTGGAATATATGTGAATGTCATCAATATAGATGATAAAAAAATCATCCAATTTATCGTGGAAGGCTGAATTCATGAGTGTGGTGAAAGTAGAAGGGGCATTACAAAGCCCAAACAAGATCATTAGGAACTCATAAGATTCATAACGAGTTCTCATTGTGGTCCTCTCCATGTCTCCATCTACTATGTGGATCTAGTACCTAGTAATCAATGCACATTTTCGACTTCCTGTCCTTTTTAACCACCAACGACAAGGGGGGCACCATAAGGTGACTTATTTGGACGAATATAACCTTTTTCCATGAGGTCGTTAATTTGTCTTTTAATTCTTACAACTCTTTTTAGTTTAACATTTCTCACCATTTGTGACTGATCCACTATTTCAAGCTTCTGATCTTTCCCTATACTACAAAAGATCACTATATGTCTATCTCCACTTCCTCTCACATTGGCTGGGAACAAGTAGTTGGCCATATGTACAATGACAAAAGCCTTGGGTTTGCAATTGGTAATCAAGTCAGGCTGACTTTTCAACCTGAAGAATGGATTTAGAAAAGTCAGTGACTTATACAATAGTGGGTGCCTTGGGAAATGTTGCTAACTCTTTGCTAGTGGGGCCTTTGAGAAATCACAATTAAAAAATTCCTTGCAAAGACAAAATTGAACACTTGAAACTTGTTAACATGTATGCAGACTGCAAGCTAGGTGAAATGGGGTGATTGTTTCAAAAAAAAAGTATCATACTTCCAAAAGAGTCCTTGCTGCCATCAACAATATGCTGATGTTGACAACATGCTGAGACCAGCTAGCTACCTGGCCACTCTGCACGCTATCATTTACCTTTTTCCAGTCACCTATGCATGCATATTATATCCTGCCAACATATTGTGCATTCAGTCCCTTTCCCAAGCTTGTATGCATCCTTTCTTTCAAGTGTCCAAGAACATGGAAGGCGACATGTTTCAGACCCGGGGAAAGTTGAATGCCTGCATACAATTTTAAAGTAATCCTCTGACATACATGGCTTTGAGAGCAGCTCCACCCATACCTCTGGCATTTGGGTTTCAGTAGCATTTCTCACATACAAGATGGTTTACTTACTGTTTCTCAAACCTGATCGATTAGCACGACAGTACCTAAACAGTAGGAGATTACTTGAACAAACTCACCTGAACGTATTCTCATTGTATCTTTCCAATCAGGAGTAGTTATTATATTGGTGCAGTGCCTTTCCAAAGGGCAACATCATCTTGTGCCAAAATACTTGCTCAAAGCCATTTTATTGCCCCAAATTGGCATACACTTATTTGTACTTCATTCAAAACATACTATACAGAGTGCTCGTGAGGATGCTCTAATTGTCATTTGTATTTTCTCAAATGCAGCATCACAAACAACCTAATGCCATAGTACCTGGACAGCATGGGCAATTGTGCGTCAAATAATTATTTTATTTTATTTTTAAAAAATTGGTGCCTGAATTTTTAATTCTGGAAATTTCAGAAAATAAAGAATTATACTTAATAAAACCACAATGACTTTCATAATTTTCCAATTGGGCTTGTGGTTGGTTAGATGGTTCACATATTTTACTATTTAGTTGGATAGCTCCAACATTCAAATTTGGCTGCCTTCAAGTAATGCTTTGCAGTGTTTTTGATTGGATTTTTGAAATTTTCAGCATATTAAACTGCTGAAAGTTTTTCAAATTTTGGAAAAATTAAAAATAATTTAATTTATGCTGAAGCTACCCAGGTGTACTACAGTACCTATATATCTAACTTCAAAGGAGGTGGCTATATCATTGATCTTGTAAGATTTTCATACCATTTTAAATTGCACCAGTAGGAATGTAATTGGGGTCTTCACATTAACTACAATACACAACCTAAGAAAAACCACAAAAATTTGAAAGTAGAAAAAATATAGAAGGCATCCTTCTATATTGTTTGCTACCCTACTTAACCTTAATACAAAAATCTGGCATTTTAAAAAAAAGAAGTCTGAAATTTGGCAACTCCAAAACCTGAAAATTACCTGTTTTTGCCATTTTGAAAAAAGTGATAATAGCTAGTGGAATTTTAAAAAGAAAAACCCACCTCAAGCTCAAGCTCATGTTATCAATGGTGCTCACGTCTTTCAAATAAAACCACCATTATGTACACTATTCTACATGTATTCATGACAAACTTGGGTCATGGGGCAACTTTGCAAGTGGTTGTGAACCAAAACTAAACCCAAGCTGAGTTACCAAGGTTCCAACTTGCTAACTTATCTTGTAAACCCTCATGGACCTTCCGCCCTCGCACTGCTAGGCCACTACCAATGTTGTGTGTGTATATGGTTTAGGGTTTATCCCTAATCCCCCCACCCCTTGGAAGTGACATCTTACAGAATGTGCTTGGTTTGAAATGCCTTGGTTGTAACAGAAAATGTGGAGTCCACAAATGTGGAGGGTTCACAGTTCATAACTGAATACCTTTTCATGGAGTCTGCATGACTCATCTGAAGCCTTTTGTTTGGATCTGGGCAGCATGGTTACAGATTGTGTAACCAGTGACCCTCTCATGGTTTGCAACTTACTAGACCTGTCAGTAACCATGATTATTTGTGGAGATACTCATCAATGTAGATGAGCATGTACCCTTTACATCCAATCAAAAACCAACTTTGGTTTCTAATTTTCATCTGGGATTTTAGATGTTTCCTCCAATTTCGTATAGCTATGCCAACTCATGGATGAGCAATTTGAATTGCACACAAATTATGCCCAGAACATGAAGCAAATTACACTGGTCATCTTGATTCTATGAACAGTCAGTTATGTCACCTAACGAGAAAGAGGTCGCTGGTTACCAGGAACAGGCTCTGGACTAAAATGTGCGAGTTATCTAGTCCATATGGTTCTGGCCAAGTTGTACAGGACCAAGTACATATTAAATAAGGTCCCTGGCCAAGTTGTGTACAGGACCTTACAAATTTCATAAGGTCCCTGGCCATCTTGTGTACATGACCTTACAAATTTCATAAGGTCCCTGGCCAAGTTGTGTACAGGACCTTACAAATTTCATAAGGTCCTGGCCAAGTTGTTTACAGGACCTTACAAATTTCATAAGGTCCCTGGCCAAGTTGTGTACATGACCTTACAAATTTCATAAGGTCCCGGCCAAGTTGTGTACATGACCTTACAAATTTCATAAGGTCCTGGCCAAGTTGTGTACAGGACCTTACAAACTTCATAAGGTTCTGGCCAAGTTGTATTCAGGAGGACCTTACAGATTTCACTGTAAGGTCCCTGCCAAGTTGTACATAAGCTTAGATTTCATGAATAAGGAGGTCCTTCCTGACCAAGAAGACCTTACACAAAGTGAAAACCAGCTTCAGAGAGAGAAGCAGATCTAACAGAAGCTGTACACAATGAAATGGATCAAATGAAATATGCACAGATCATAGATGACCAAATTGTCAGCAATGGTATCTTAGCGCAGCAGCGCTGGACATGTAGATGATGAGGAGGAGCAGGAGGAGGAAAACTGTTTCCACAAATCAGTCAAAATCCGAGCTTTTGGCATTACAATACATACAACCAATCTAGTAGCTAGGCACTTCCTAGGTCACATTGAAGATCTGATTTTCCTGGAGTAAAATTTGTTGGAGTGTAGGAAGCTCATATTGCAGCTGCAAGCAAAAACATAAAAATAAATTGGCCTTCTACATTCCAATGCTATCAATGAGATGGAACTGGGGATGATAATAAGGCTCAATCTTGGTTTTGGTATGGGTCAGCCAGTACCTCTCCAGAGTGTAGGTATCATACATTTTGCTGGCTAGATGCATAGCTATTTTGTGAGCAGGCTTGTGGAGAGCATTGATGGCATCTTGTCTGGTTTTCCAAATGCACATGGCCAAGCACTCCCTCTGTCTGTTTAGTGTCCCATACCAGTACTGAAAGATTCAGGCCCAAGCACCACCATCCCCACAAAAAAACCAAAGCTGTAAGGACATCTTTCCATTAGGCTGTTATGATCACAGATTCATTCACAGCAGCTTTCCATTATGTTTGTTCAACTAGCTCTGCTCAGAGTCATCTCACAGCTCTATGGGGCAAGCATTGACCAATGGCAGGAGGAGCTCTGAGACCAATTGAGAGCTGTGAGTCAAACTAATACTCACCATACACTGACTGACATATGTACTTTCTTTCATGAGAACATGTGTTACTAGAATTGCTAACACGATTAATTACATAGTTTCAACATACTTGCAACTCTCCCTGTCAATAGAGAACGACTGTCCTGGAGCAAGAAACAAGGCCCTATGTCAGTGGCTTTCCATTAGGTTGCTGTGAACTCTCGTATGTTTTGTTACCTGCAGTAGACCACCGCTGATGCGAGCCTCATCTTGAGCGGCGGCATCGACAGTGTACAGAAGCTCGGAATCGGCGGTAGCCTTTCTCACGGATCGGAAAACCACGAGATAGAAAGTGTTCGCGCCCTGAAGGTGGACAAGTTTCTCCAGCACTGGAGGCCAGTCGAAGCAGTCGGATATGGGGGTTGTGAGGGGCGCGCTGTGTGCGGATGCGGTCGGCTCCAGCTCCGCAATATGCATAATTGTATTGCCTCCAGCAGGCCGGTGATTTGAGTCGAATTGTGAATCATCTTCGGTTACAACTTCTACGTGACCGCTTGCATCATCCGCTGCTGCTGCAACCTGCACATGATGATCACTACTACTACTACCTTGTGGCATGATATCGATGCTGAAAGTCGATGCAAAAGCTTGTACCTCTAGCATCGAGGAGATGCTGTCGAGGAGATGCTGTCCTGGGGCAACTGAAGTTCAATCTGAAGAGCCACAAACTGTTTAGACTCCTACACGAAAGAGGAATGATTAAACCCCGAAATCTTGTTCCAAATCTCTTTTTTCCAACAGACTGAAAGAAAAAATAAAAGGGTCAGCAGAGACTAGGGCGTAAATTGCCTAGTACCCCATGCGAAGCTAGTGAATCTCCCATGATTCTTGAGTACGATCATGTGTCAGAAAAAGGAAGTACAAGCCAAAGATGCTGCGTGTTGTCTCAGTCCCACTTGTAAACGATTTGGATAAGCACCCACAAACTTGAATATTGAATGTGAGAGAGAGAGAGAGAGAGAGAGAGAGAGAGATGTGGAGAAACCACGACCAGTGACTGTCAAGTTTCTTTGCGAGATTTCTATAAGATCTTTAATATTTTCAGCTGCAGCAAATCATCAGTGTAACAGATTTCGAGGGGATCTATAGGGAAATTACAGATCCAAGACACTAAACAGGTCTGAAAGCGAGATTCATAATGCAAATTCCATTGTGCCCCCAGCTGCTGCATGAACCACGTGATCTAGTACGGGTGCTTCTTCACATGCAGCAGCAGCAGCCTGATACCAGCTGCAACTCACTTGCTGTTGCTCAGACAAAAGAATTATATACACCAGCAATTCTAGACAATATAATTTTTTTTAATAAACCAAGCATGGATTGTAGCTGCTGCAGTAAAGTAAGATCACGAAGAATATTAAGTGGGCTTTTCTCGAGATTTGGATCAAGCTGCAAACGAATTTATAAGAATTCACTACTACTACTACTACAGCTTTTCTATGTGGACACATGAGGCTATTGTTTTGTTGGGAATTGGACTCTACTTCAGAGTTGGTCCCTACAGTGGAAAGCAAGCATGAATCTGGAGTCATGAGAATCAAGCATGGAAAGAATGAGGTGATTAGAGCAAGATTCATGTTTTAGATCTTTTGCCTAAGTATCTAATCAGCACATTGATGTGTAGGATAAGGATCAAGAATGGGGGCTGTTCTTGGAATGAGGGCCCAGCCCAAGACAGGAGCCAAGTGTAGGACCTCAATTCCCAGAACTGCCTCCTAGTTCAAGGTCCTCATCCCATGTAAAGATTTGGTACAGTGTCTTTTTGAGGAATTTTGGTTTGTAGGCAAATTGGCAATCATACCTTGAAAGTTTTAGCCAAATATGGCTTTAAACCAGAGATAAAGTAAAAATTTTGAATAATGTTTGGGTGCACAATGAAAACCAAATATATGAATCTGGCGATTTTGACTATTTTTGTTTCTCACTTCTAAACCTCCCTAATCACTCTTTTTTCTAGATTTTTCTTTTTTGGTGAAATTTCACCACTCAAAAATTCACTGATCTGGTCAAATCTTGATGGCTATGATTTTGTTTGAGAAGGAGAGGAGAAACCTTACAGCATAAGGTGCCCAATCTTCCAGGCAAGCAATCACCAGTCTAGTTGCTACCCATCACCACCAGGCCTCAAGCCCATCACCACCAGGCCTCAAGCCCAGCAGCCCTTGTGTCCAATTTTGCCAAGCAAGCAGTCACTAAGGGACCCTGGTGGTGGGTTGTGAGCTTGGCAGGATTTGTGATGGGGGTCCTTATGTAGGGTTCAAAGTGGTAAGTAAGGCCAATGGACGGGCATTACCGAAATAAGCAAGGCAGCCACTGAGGGCAGTGTTGAATTCTGGGAATGCCACTGTCCGCAGGGCTTATCGTGTGTAATGACTGGAAGAAAGTGTGTGTTCATCTTTTCTTCCAGTGTGTTCATCTCAAGGACTCTCCTTTAGGCAAACTGGGAGCCATAACCAGCACCCAGTGCTGCCTCCCTATTGTAAAGGATCGTAAGTACATGGTGAGAAACGTCAGCAGGTTCTGTAGACCGAATCTGGTGCACTTGGCAGTTCATTTCCGCCTGGCAGTATCTTTCATGTAGTAGAGCCTGAAAAAGACAGAATAGGCATGTGCAATCCTTGGCATGTGGGCACACTTTCTTCACTAGAGTTAAAAGTAGCTGTATGAGCATATTGTGTTGGCAAATACGGCACTTGCCTAGGGATTCTGCATGTTTGAATCTGCATCTCTGATTCTGCACTGTACTCGAGCGGCAGAGAGAGGGGTGAATAGAGTCTGATACCTGAGAACAGCTCATAGAAACCATCCTTATCCAGAGAAAACCCATTCAGCACACTATTAATACTGGTCTTTTACTTGGGCTCCATGTAGTTTCACAGAATCCATTGTTGATTGATACCAAATAACATTGTGTGTTTCTTAAAATCGCCTGTAAATTTTTTTTTAAAAACCCTTTGTTCCAATGGATCCAAATTGAACTAGTCCCGGTCTCATAAGTTGTGAAGACTTTTTTTTTAAAAAGAAAACCCCTGCAAGCTCAAGTTTTGATCGGTTCTATCAAATGTGAGAACAAGACGCACTCAATTCTCGAATATGAAGCTGTCATGGGTCCCTCAAACCAAAAAAGCTGCATGTCTTATGCCAGAACATACTTCAACACTCTTATCAAAAAAATCTTTTCTGCAGAAGATCACATAGTAGAGATTCGAACCTGATAAACCCTGAAATTGATCAAGTCGATTTTGGTCTCCTCCATTGGAATCTCACCTAGAGGTTTACGGCGAATCAGAATTGGCCAATCTTCTTTAGTTTCAGAGAATCCTTGATCCAAGTGCTCTATAAGTTCGTTTTATTCGTAAAGCATTCCAAGGTTTTTTTTGCTTTGTATTTGAATGCACCTCCGTGCACGGAAGATTCATTCTTAAGTTGAAGGAGTCTTCCACTGATCACATGCAGACCTTCTGCCATTTGAACTAAAAAAGCCTTTCATGCTTTACACAGGGGAAGGCCTGCTCCGACAGGCGTACCCTAATTTTTGGGTCTATACTGTCAAGGTACCGCCCTCCTGCTCCAACAGGCATACCCTAATTTTTGGGCCTATACCGTCGTCAAGGTACTACCCTCAAGGCTAAGGCCCTCAAATTAGGGGAGGTCCCAGGGAACAGCCCTTGCCCTATACTTAGAAGTACTTCAACAACTAGCTTATACACTTGGGGGGGGGGGGGGAAACCACTTAGGGTGATCAGCTGGAAACCCTAATTTCCAGTTCCTTGTTTAGAATCCTGCACTTTTGACTGCCTTGTAGATGGCAACTTGTGGTGCTTTCAGAGGCATTTCAATCAACTTCAGTTGCCATTTACTACAGCAACAACCACTTCCCCAAAACCATGTCCATGTTCTTTGAACCTGCAACTGAATGTCCATCTAAGTTGGAAGCAACTAGCAGTCTACTAGATTGGTTATGACCAGGTCCAATGAACTTGGATCCTGATTCACTGGAATTACAGAGGTTTCTAATAATTAAACTACCCTCATTAATTGAACTTGGACCTGTATCTACTACATGTGTTGTGCACATGAAGGGTTTCTAGAATGAAGTCTCCTTAGTTTGAGGGTTTTCAGAAAGGGCAGGTTGAGAGCCTGGGGCTATATTTTTTGGGTTTTAGGGTTTAGGAGCTTGTGTTTAGGGCATGGTAAATGGGTGTGGTAACCTGAGTTCAGAAGCCCCATAACAATATAAATCCCCATGTCACCTACACTTCCTCAACATAAGAAAACTAGTACATGATTTGAATCTATGACCCTGGAGACACCTTAATAAATTTGTAAGGTGCTTGAGGCTAGGGGGAACTTGGCAGATGATGCTTTTGTAATGTACCTGCAAGTAGCCCCCCAAAACAAAATTCGGTCAGGTTTATGTGTGGTTAAATTCTAGGTCCTGCAAAGCTACTATCCTTATATAAGTCCTGACTTCAGATTTTGTCATATCTTCACCTACATGTGTGTTGGTGTGTCTGCACCAGTGTTGGGCGGTTACCTGGTTTGATGAGTTAGAACTGCCAGTTTAATAAAAGTAGAACCAGGACTTGGGTCTGATTTTAGATCCAGTTCTGGAACCAGGTCTAAAACCAGACCCAGTTTTGGGAACCTGAACTAAAGCGGACCCGATTCTAGAACCAGAACCAGATGGAAGTGATGGAAGTGGCTATGGCTTCTCATGTAGCCATTTGCAGGCCTGTAACTCCCCACCTAGACCTACATTGTGCAATTGGCACTTCTTCAGGTGCTTCAAGGTTATCAAAATGCTGGGTTGGCTTAAGTGCATTCCTAAGGGCGACAAAGGTGGGCTTTCCAACAAAACTAATGTCATGTTTTGATCCATTGTGTGGCACCATGTGCAAACCTGAGTTGAAGATAGTCGTACTCATTTGGACTCCCTTCCTCTTGACTTCCAATCTAATCGCAACCTTTGATGTTTGAGTGCCAACAATTGTTCCAAGTATGTTCACTTCTCCCCTATTGAACTCAATTTTTGTGTCAACTTTCTAATCTCCAATCAAACATAATACTAGGGGATACTTAGATACTCAAAATTTTGGAAAAAAAAAATGCTCTTTGTTTCATTAAACCTTATTGATTTTTACATGCAATAATAGAATTATACCAATTTAAAGGGAAATTTAGTTGACTTCTATTAAAGTGTCACTCTAATTTCTAATTGTGAATATTTTCTGAATTCAAATTACACTTCTTTTTACATTCCCATCGTGGAGCCCTTATGACCTAAAACTGGTTCATTCATAAATATATTTTCAGTTCTATGACTGATCAAAATATTCTATGAAAAATGGTTTTGTCCCCAAAATGCTTACACCTATGCATGAAACATTAATCTTGATTAATGCCTAATTTAATTTATCTAGAATGGCCATAATTTCCACGCCTATTACATGGCTTAGGATGAATATTGATTTATAAAGTCTACATAGATATTTGACTCATGTAAATACATTCACCAATATGACTCACTGCAAATGAACTCATATAGACATTAAATAAAATATAGGAATAGTTATTGTTGATTTAGAATGTTATCTAGGTAATTACTAGGCTTGCTTACATACAAGAAGCAAAGGTGGAATAGCAAAGCATTGTGTTAATAGGCATAAAGAAATTAATGGAGGAGTTAGTGCAATATATGAGTGGAGCCATGAGTTTTAGACAAAAGGGTGATGTGCCACCAAACCTTGAATGTTTGAATAATTGGCTATGGAAGATGTGTGTGGATATGTGAATTAGAGAAAAAGAGAAACCATTTAGGTTTGATAGTAAGAGTTTAAAGATGGAGTCTTTGTGTTAGCACCAAGCAAGGAAGGTGAGGAGCTTTTGGTAGGAGGTCATGCAATTAGGGCTTTTGGTAAGAGGTCATGTAATTAGAACTTTTGGTAGGAGGTCATGCAATTAGGGCTTTTGGTAAGAGGTCATGTAATTAGAACTTTTGGTAGGAAATCATGCAATTATATTGTGAGGTGGTTGGAATACAAATGTTTTATATTTTTATGTATTTGTTAAGCATATTTTCCATCTAGGACCAATGTGCCTTTGTGATTGTTGTGTTATTGGTTTTTTGTAGAATTCATATTCTTTTCATAAAAGATCATTTCTATAGCACTTGTAGAAGTTCTCATAGGTATAGCAAGGTGTTGTAAATGGTAAAAGTAGTTAGATAATTAATTTTGAATCAAATTGCAATTGTTATACTATTACAAGTGTCAAATTGAAAGTATCACTTGTGTTTTTAAACTTATTCTTCCTACTTTAGTAACATCCTTGTGAAAGATTCCACATAACTTTTGAGTAGCAAATAGTTCCTATACCAAACACTATTTCTTACACCTACTAGAACATTTGTGCGATAGAATCATATCTTAAGCTTAATCTAGTAGCTTATCAAGAGTTTTTTAAAAGGTTGAAACAATTTGAAAATGTTTCTCAACTTTTAAAACTTCTTACATCTCACATAAGATAAAGAATGTAGATTGTTTAATAGCTAATTAGTTTTTTAAAGCTAAAAACTGAATTTAACCTATCAATCAAGAGCCTCATCAAAAGAAAAATATAATTTGAAGACAATATTTGATCAATATTTGCAAAAACAAAAGCTTTTATGTAAATTGTTGCAACTAATTTCCTTATAAAGGCATTTAAAATAATTTGTGAATCCCACATGTAACCATTAAAAGTGGATCCCCCAATCAACCATTTGAAATATATAATTTTCCACCAAATGTTATCAAGGCTCTTGAAACAAATCAACTATTCTTCTTCCCTCACATATCTTCATGTAATTTTCTTCTTTCATTAATCACCAACTCTCATGTGGTGGGTTTGTCTATTGAAACATTTTGAAATTTCATTTTATAGAAAATATTCTTTGAGGCCCAAATCATTTATATGTGATTTTTAGAATAATTAAAAATGAATGATATCTTATGTGTAGTTACTTTTGATACCATATGTATTTTCGATTTTCCTTCAAATTGTGTAGACCGTAATGTGCATTCACCCTTGTTGGTTAAGCTAGGTAAGGAAATTAACTAAGTTATAATCTAGGTAGATAGGGTAACTTATTAGCTAGTCTAGGTTGGTAGGCTACAACACACCTACCTATTCTTTACCTACTTACATGAGTAGTGTAAATAAATGTGAACTGCAAATGTAAGTCATTATGACTAATAGTCATAAGAAAAATGATAATTGTTTACTACCAAACATGAACTTCCACCTTAAAAAACACATTCAAGAAGGTTCCAATTGGGGTAGGTCACTATGACTAATGATCTATTCACAATAACACATCTTGGGTTTTATAACTGGTTAATAAAACAACTATTGTTTCTTTTTTACCACAATTGTAACTACAAGTTCATATTAATGTCTGCTAGTTGTAAAGGACATTGTGGTGCCACGTGGCATTATGGTTTTGCAACTATAGTCAACATCATGACTTGATGGTTTTCACACAAATATCAAATTTTCAAAAATGTATTTTTGATGTATTTTTAATCATCCAAAATTAGGTAAGAATAAATCATTGATTCTTGCAACTTTTGATGAATAATAACAACTTATGGTCATGCGATGCTAATGTGGCATGCCACATGGCAATGAGATTGACTAATAATTGCAACACCTCATGACTTGTGACATTAACTTTGTGCATCATGATTCATGTCATTGATTTGATGAATTAATGTCATTTATTAGTTAGTTGAAAGTATTGTTGTCCTTTGTGATTAATAATGAATTGGTCTTCCATGTGATGATGACATGGCATGCCATTTGGCAACAAGGTGTCACAAATTTTCATGGCAGTCCATGATTTTTTGTGACACCATAAGTTTTTGTGTGTCTTGAATTTATGGCACCAATATTTGTCATGGCATGCCATAATTTTTTTGGGCCATGAGGTTTTTGAAGTCATGAATTCACATGCATGTGTATGTGTACTAAACAATCTATTGTTAACTTGAATTTATAACTACAATATTAATAGTCATTTTGAAAAAGGTGGCACATCTCTATGATTTTTTAACTATTTAACACACTAGCTTAGGTTAACATACATATTAAGTTAACCTATGTATGTAAACTACTTAGTAAAAACTACTTCGTAATATATACTATTTTATAAGTTACTTAATTAGACTTAAGAAATTTACTACATCTAGTATGTTTAAATATACCTAGAATAGGTTACCCTACTAATAGGTTAACTTAGGTAAGCTTTTATAGGTTCCTAGCTTTAGGTTTTTTGCCAAGTCAACTTAGGTAGTTTCATTATAAGATATTTTATCAAGTTTGTAACCACCTCAAGTTTATGCAACTAGATGTGATTATGATGGGACTAGATATAACTATGATGTGATTAAATGCGACTATGATGTAATTAAATGTGACATAATTATCTTTGGTTTTCTTTTTAGCCTAAGAATGCCTAGGTTAACCTAGGCTAGGTTAGTAAGTAGTATAGGTTGTAACTCATCTTAAGTCAACCTAGGGAAGTCTAGGTTAAGTTGATAGGTAGTAGGTAGGTTGACATAGGTCAACCTAGGGTGGCCAAGGTTAATTCAAGGTTAAAAATTTTGAACTTTATAAGTTTGTGTTAAATATAACTATTATAAAAAAATGTGGTTGTGCAATGGATGAGGACTTGAACCCCAAAGTGAAGGTGAAGGGTTCAAATCCTCATTCTTGTAACATATGATACCTAGGCCATTTGGTTTAAGTTACATAACCTAGTCTAAGCTTCTTAGGCTACGAGTCCAACGTTTGTTTTTCATCGAGGCCACCTAACCTAAGTTAGGTAACCTACGTTGCTTAACATAGGTACTTAGGTTAACTAGATTGATTTTTGGCTACGCTAGCTACATGGGTTAAATTAAGTTGACTTTTGGTCTTGTGCAATGATTCATAACGTGTTTATAGATTTTTAACACATGTCATCCAACCATCAAAACATCTTTTGTAAAACTTAATCGAATAAAACAATTAAGTTGAGATGGTATGCACTTTACACATGATACCAAGGTTAATGATGACATGGAATTTCATTATTACAAGAAATTTTCAAAATCCCAATCATTAAAACAATTGAACTTTGTAACCGAATGTCCTTTGCAACTAAATGGGTGAAATGACATGGGTTAGAAATTCACTAGTCACTAGTCACATGTGTACTTTCTGATTAGTATGTAGTTGTAAAGGCTAGTCACAAAACCCAAAATGTGTTGTTATGATTATTGGATGCATTCACGGGAATGTGACGCATGTTAAAGAAAGTTTTAAAAGTAATCCAATAGTGTTTTGGTGCACTATATTCACATTCAAGGACGTGATTAGATATTATTTGAGATCTACTAGAGATTTATGGAGGGAAAAATGATGGTTGCTGGTGGTTATTATATAAATTTGTCAACATATCCATATTTTTTCAATGAAGGTTTATGGAAGTGAACTTCATGTCAGATGCTTTATTTTTGTTACAAAGTTTTGAAATATTGTGTTTAGTTTTGGAGTTTTGTTATTTATTTTATGGAAGTGAGGTGTGAAGTGGTATCATGTCAACGATTAGAAGTCACTACCTATTCTAAGATGGGCAAGAAATGTCCCTTTCTCTTTCATTTTTGGCCACACCAATCTATTGGACAAAGATTTTTAAGGGTTACATCGCATACAATTCAATAATAACAAGCCCAAAGGTTAAAGGAAAAGATAACAAATCACCTATGATAGATAATTTTATGAAAGATGATTTTTAAGGTTGATATTGAGTTCATAATTCTTTATTTGAACATTAAAAAAGAATGTTACGTTTTGTCTTTGGTTATTCTTTCTCTTTCTTAAAGAAGTTTGATGAAACAAAATCATATAACATGCAATTTCCACCCCTTGTTCACCACCAATGAATGAAGACACTAAATGAATCATATTTGTATCTTTTTTTAAATGAAAGAAGGAAAAAAAAATTCAAATATATATTGTAAAACTAGGAACAATGGTTTTCCTATATAAAATGATGGGCTTTTATTATTTCCCTTTGAGAACCATTCCCATGTATCAAAGTTTCAATGGCAATGGATATTGCACCATGGTAATCAATTTTAAACATGTGTACACAATAGTTTTTTTTTAATCAATTTTGAAGATGTCTCTTTGAAACTATTTTCCATCTTATTTTCTCACAAATTTGATCTATGACGATCATGAAAGACATGTACTTAGCATGATTTTACATATTATTTGAGTTGTTTCTACAAAGTCCAAGAATTGTTGACATTTTAGCTACAAGTCCACTCATGATAGGTGTGTTGGTGATTACAACAAATGGTTTTCCTTTAATCATGTTCCTATGGTATTTCACCAAAAATATATATTTATTTAATTGAAGAATGGGGCTTTGGGAATATTTAATTTGGACCTATGCCATTCCACATTCACTATTTCAAATAATCAAAAGGATTTTCTTTTTTCTTTTCAATTTGGTTAGATCACTCATGTGATGACATGAATTTACAACAAAATTGCTCATGTGGTGACACAACTTGGTATATGATTATATAAATTGCCAATTTATTCCTATTGTGATCAATTTTAAGTATGGTGAAATGGGGAAAACAAACCAAAAGTAAGAATCATTGCACAATTTTATAAATATATTAATTTCAATAGTAAATGTGAAAATGATATAGGTTCTATGTTGTTCTTTGGGAAATGCCATGTCATTAAACAAAACCCCTTGCTAACACTATTGTTGATTAAACCAAGAATTTCAAAGTGTTGAATTAAACCTTAATATATTCAAATTAAATTAAATGATTACATATATCTATGCATGGAAGAGTGCCTAATAGTTTTCATTCTAAAATCCAAATACTTATTTACAAGAATTCTTATTTTGCAATCATCATCTTTATTAATTATGTGTTAAAGTGCTCAATAATAAGGGCACTATCTTCTTCAAAGTAAAAGACATGACAACTAAACAATATTGTGTAAGTTATAATACGAATATGATTATTTATCTAAATTATGTTTATTGAGTTCATGTAGCTACCTTCTCCATGGTTAATTGTAAAAAAATGATTATTTAAATCTTTTACACATGTTTGTTTTAGAAAAATTTGGGTTTTTTTTGTAAGTTGAAAAACAATTTAATTGAGGAGGAAAAAAGCAAAAAATCAAGAAAAAAACACTATTGTGTTATGCCAATGGTATTGTGGTTTAAATTTCCCCACTTCCCATGTGAACTTGAATGGGGCTTTATAACAAAGATAACAAATGATCCCTTAACCTCACGTCAAACTTTTTTTCCAAAATGAAAAGAATTAAGATTTTTAATTATGAATTTTTTAAAAATCACCAAATTTTTCATCAAGTATGTAGCCAATAATATAAAAGGACGTTTAAATGCTTTTATTTCATATTTTGGTCGTAGTCAAATTTGATTTTAAATCACCATATGCATAATTCCATTTGTGTTATGTATCATAAAATTAAAGGGGGAAAAATAACTTGCATGCAATGTTTCTTGTTTTGGTGAATTATCAACAATTGGTGATTTTATGTTATTTTCAAAATGGCAAGAATTTAATTTTTTTGGGTTTTTAATGGCCAAATTTTGAAAAACTAAAATAAAATTGCAAATCACCAAATTCTATATTAAATTATGATAAGTAATAAAAATACAAAAGAATGTTTTAAAATGTTTACTTTCATATTTTTAATCAACACAAATCTAGTTAAATTATCATATGGATGATTGCGAATTGAACTACATCACAAAATTGGAAAGAACATTGATCCCAATTGAAAAGGATGAAAAGATGGATGACAATCCATGATTATTATGGCCATTAATAATATATGTTATTGATAATAAAAATTAGTGTTATGAAGGTGCCCTTTTTTGTTTATATATCTTGAAGTATCATCTAACAAATAGCTCAGCATAGAACAACTTTACCCTTTATGATAGGTTCAACCTTTGACCTAAAAACTTCCCTTCAATATGAAAAAATATAGGGTTTTACAACTGAGTTTTCCAATTGCAATGGACACTTGCAACTCATGGTATTTATATGGCCTTGAGTGCTAATGGACAAGTTGCAGCAGACACCCTATGTTGTATACAATATCATATATATGATGCAATTCACATGCAACTATATGCAATTTTTTTGCAACTAATCTATGCGTTAGATTTTCATGCACATTCCAATGTAGTAAACGAAATGCCAACATGGCTTTTCATCCATTTGTCGACAAATGACATATGTTTAATACCTTTTGCAATTTATTTACAACTAGTTTGATGAATATAATCTTTAATTATTTCATTCATCCATTTGATGAATGATTTATGTTCTTATGTTTTATAACTTATCTACAACTATTTTACAACTAATTCAACAAATATATTATTTCATTATTTCATTCATCCATTTGACAAATGAATCTAAATATCCTTATCTTTTGCAACTTATTTACAATTATTTTATAACTAATCTAACGAACATATGTTTCAATTATTTCATTCATCCATTTGAGCAATGAATTTTTTTCCTATCCTTTGCAACTAACTTACAACGAAAGATGAAATGAAAATAAAAGATATAGCGACTAATTTGCAACTAGGTGTTTAAGTTTGGGTTTCAAAGCAATTGTATGGTAGTTGATTTTAGTAGTACTAAATAACTAAATTACAACTTACAATGCAATTATACAAACTTCACACAACCATTATCATGTTGTCCTAATTATAATAGATAATGTTGAATTTCATTGGACATCACTATTTATAAATATGAAATAAATTTGAAACTTTAAATATATTTACATTCCATGTTGAAAAATACATTACAAAAAAACATTAGAAAATGTTTCTATCAAAAGATATTTGAACTATGAATATAAATATAATGCCCAAGCTATTATAACAAAAAAAAATCTCTATCTAAACAAAAGGTTAGATCATAAAAATGATGACCCATAATAATCAGATATTGTCATCTACAACACTATGTTTCATAAATGAATGTTTTTTTCAATTTTTGTTGAAATGGAACTTGAACCATGTGATTTCTTCAATCCACCTTATTTGCTTGAAATATGTATGTTATTATATTTAGTTCCACATGTGAAATGAAATCAATAGCATATCATAACATTGTAATGTCAAAAATATCTAAATAATCCCTTCAACTTGAATAAAATTAGTTTACAATTGTACTACCACTAACATGCAACTTATTTATCACTAAAATGCAACGTATGTATACAATTTAAATTATAATTTGTACACTTGCAAATAGAATCAAATATTTTGCTTATAATGAAGTAAACTAAATTACAATTTTAGATATTTTTGAAAGAATCTTACCTTGTATACATAATTTTGATGTTGATAAATTGAAATATAATGAAAGTTTAACCCTATAACATAAAAATAATAAAAGTCATCACAAATGTTCAAACACAAAACAAAACATATGTAACATGATTATCATTAAAAAATCACCTTTCATAAATCTTTCATCATTATAAGTTAAATTAAACTTGTACAATCAATTTCTAAATAAAATGGAATATATTTTCACATCATTTTTCTTTAATATATGCAAATAAATAAAAGACCAAGAATCACAAACCTTCAACATCCAAGAGTAAAAGTAAGAATTACTTTCAACATCCAAAAACAAAAGTAAGAACCTTCAATATCTAAAAGTCAAAGCAAGAACTTTCAACATCTAAAACTAAAAATAAGAACTTTGAACATCCAAAAGTAAAAGCAATAACCTTTCACATCAAAAAGTAAAAGTAAAAACCTTCAACATCCAAAAGTATAAACAAAAACCTTCAACATTCAAAAGAAACAACAAAAATTTTAAACATTCAAAAACAAAAACAAAAATCTTCAACCTCTCTAAGAGCAAAGACAAGAACCTTCAACCTTCAAGAGCAAAAACAAAAGCCTTCAACCTCTTTAAGAGCAAAAACAAGAACCTTTAATCTCCAAGAGTAAAAACAAAAGCCCATAAGCATAAGCACATGAAGGTCGTTGATGCATTGGGGCAAATCTATTGATATATTGTCATGTGTCATTTGCATAAGGGTTTCCTGCCCAAATTTCAGATCTTTAAATTTCAAATTTTAAGTTTTAATCCACATAGCATGATCGTATGTGTTACTCAAGGCCGTACATTTGTTACAAAGTAGTCATTGATTAGCAACTAAATTTATTTTAATTATGATGTAGTTGTTACATGTGACTAAAGTGCAATTTGTCAACAAAATCAAACATGGTTGACTACAACCATATATATAGTGTGTACATTGTATTGTATAAATATACATCTTGCAACTACAATACAACTCTTTGATTTTCTGACATGGCATTTTATTTATTAATTTGTTGTATTTCCATGGGACAATTGCAATGCAATTGTATATTAATTGTTTTGGAACTTTAGTTATAAGGTAGTCTAGTTGTCATGGACACAATTTTTCATAATGATTATTGGATTTAGTCTAATTTTCCGTTTAGATGCATACATTTTTATGGAACATGACCATCAATCATATGCACACATAGTATTCCAAATGTCATTCACACATTGGGTCAAGTTTGAACCAGAATTTTATGCCTAAATTTTACACCAATGTAATCTATCTTCACTATGGGCAAAGCTAATAAAATGTAACATACCATTGTACCTTTTCAAATGCCGAATAATTATTTGATTTAAAAAATAAATTCAACCCATTCTCAAAAAAATTGGAAGAATATTATTTAAATTTAAGAATATTTGGCGATGATTTAAAATCATGTAAATATATGTACATACTTATTTTATCAATATGAACTAAAACTACTTTTTGAATTTTTCATGAATTTGTGAATTCTTGATTTTTTGAAGTTTGATTTTTAACTTTAATGTTTTTTCACATTTTGCATTCCTTTTGAAAAGAATTTTATATCATAAGATGTGGTGAGAAGGGAAGGAAAGATGAAAAGGATACCATAGGCTTTTGCGCCATATCTAGTTTTCTTTTAATGTACATGCATTTGAGAATGGAAATGGCGATGGAGAAATTGCAAAAACGTTTGCTCATTGGTCTATTCAAGACTATCATAAGTGCAAAATGAGAGGAAGCTTTGCACAAAGAAGTTGTATAGTTCAATGAAAGTGCCAATCTTGTAGAAAAATCCAAGCAAAAGAGTGTAAAGAAATGCCTTGTTGGATGACTAAGAAAATTTGTAACAACTTTATAGTTTGAAAGACAAATCAAACAAGAGGAAGGTAAAAAAGGTGTGGACACACAAGATGGAAGTAAATCTAAACATCAAAAATAAAAAAAGACAATACACAAATTGGTTTCAACTAACATTTATGGCCACCCATAATGCTAGCAATTCAAGAATGTAGAGCAAATTATGAGGTTATTCATTATTTGCAAATTGTTTACCAAAGCCCCTAAGTTATAAGTCCATATGAGAAATTGGCTAAATGTAGCTTGCAAATTCAAAAGGAAAACTTAGGCAAAACTACCCTTAAGCAACCCAACAAGGTATAGTTGCAAAACATTTGAACCAACATTTGCCAATCCTAAAGAAGTACCTTACATTTCAAAACAAACTTATCACAATGTCGTAAAAGATGAGAAGTGTTGGACAACCCCTATCTACCTTTATAATTCAACCAATTTTAAAGAGGCATGATAGAATCCTCTACTCCTAAAATTCTCTATAGTGGTCATGAAGGTTTGATTATCATTAAAAAATGAACTTGGCAATTTTTAAAACATTACATGAATTGGGCTTTCAAAGTTGCAACGCACATCAACTAACAATATGCCAATAGATTAACATGAATAAGGTCACAACATGACATACAAAATAGCTTACCTAGTGAAAGCCTTCCTCCAAGCCTTATGGTCAATAATGATCAAATTGGGATGCATATAGTTTCAATAGTTGGTGAAACAACTTGGAAAAGTAAAGGTACAAAACACATTCAAGTGTTAGGGGTAGAAGACAAGAGACAAATTAGTATAACAATATCTTCAATTGCAAATGGATATTCTATTACATTTACTCTCCAATTTGGCAAACTTAACATATCTTTAGGACAAAAGTACCTTTTCAAAACTCAAATCCCAAGGTAAAATTGATATCATTACAATCAATGAATACCTTTATGAATACTGTAATACCTTGTCAGGTTTGGTGATAATTAATTTTTTTAATGTCAAATTTTTAAATATTATTATTTGTTGATGATGAATTTTTTTTAATTGTTTAGGATTCTCAAGGTTTTTGAAAAAAAATTGCATTGTTGCACTTTTGTCATAGTTTTTTACTAAATTCAACATGGGAGCTTAATGATACACACCTTTGCTACTTACTTTTGTATGGAAATTTATTAAATTATAACTAACAAACGACACGAGTTGTGAGTGGCAATGAGTGTTTAAAGAAATTATGTACAATTTGTAATAACATTAGGTTTTTCATAATTGAGTTTTGGTTTGTGTTGGGAAACAAGGGTTTTGATTTTGTATGATCAACTCCTCTAAGCAAATATGCATGGATCGATGTTGTGGTTTGTGTGGGAAATAGGGGCTATGATTTTTTTGATTGACTCCTTTGATCAAATTTGTGCAAACCAACATTGTGAACAACAATTTTGCAACATTATTGTAATAAATAGATGTTTGTTTATTGTTATCCTCTCTCTTTTGGACCCATCTCATGATCTTGTGTAATAATGGGTTGATGAACAACAATTTGGTGTTCTCTTTCAAGTTTTGCCCTCCTAGGACAAAGGAAGGAACTAAAAATCTATTTGATTGAATGGGTCACATGTTCATTGACTAACCTACTTTCTATGAAATCACTTGGGGAGTTGGAGGCTCCACTTTTGCTCTCACTCCCAACATCACCAAGAGGATCCAAAACATGGTACCCATGGAAATTTGTTTCTTTTTGTTTTTTTTCTTCCTTTCAATCACAAGATTTGTTTGTGTTTTTTTTAAAAAAAATTGTGGAACATAGGCTTCAAAAATAGTTTATTTTGCTGATCCACAATAAAGGTAGATTATTTGTTGTTGTAATTTCCTTTTCTTGTTTAGGAGATTGGGTTGCCTTTCATTTCCTAAGCTGAAGTTATGACCGTTGTTGGGTTTTTTTTATGGTTTCCCAAGTTTTTGTCATCTTCTCTCTTTCTTTTTTGGTGGTGGTGGTGGGGTTACCAAATCTATGTGCAACCATGATGTACTTAACCTACACAAACATGTTAATTGTGAACCTTGAGGATGTTTTGAACATGATGAAGGTGAATGGCATTCAAAGCATTTGGGACACATTTGTGATTATCTAGGGTGGTTTTTCATGTGTTTTGGATCTAGTGAATGTGAAAGGTTTTTGAATTGGTTTGTTTAAAGTAGCTTGATTTCAATCCTTTCCTTCCACACACCACACTCTCCTCATCTAACAAGCAAAAAATGTGATTGATGTGTTTACAATACATTATTGTTTGATTGGGCAATAATGTGCTTGTGTGAGTCTCATAATGCCAAAGCTCATGTCTAAAGCTTGATTGTTGAAAAAAAAAACTAACATAGTGTACATGCATAAATGTGATATGCAAAAATTGTGTCAACATGTATTATATCTATTGTCACTTTTGAGTATTGTGTAGTTATGTATGTGTGTATAATTTTATTTTGACACATCCTTTGTCTTTTAGGTGAAACACATTAAAGCAAAATATGGGGACTATTTTGGGATTAGGTACCACTATAAGAAATCATGACTTTTCAACTTGATTAAAATGTCCACATTGACCAAAAGGATGTATGTTTTGACTAAAAACATTGGGCATGAAAGACACATGTTTCTTTTGGTTGGTTCTTTTGATTAAAATGACCATTTTGACCAAGTGTTAAATTGTACATTTAATCAAAAGGGAATTTTTTAAAAAATGATCATTAAGATGCCCATGGTTTAATCAAATTAGCCATATTGGATGGTCATGCTTAGTCAAAATTCAAATTGACCATATTAATTTGATTAGCTAGCCTACTTGTTATGCCTACTAACCTACCTACCTACTTATTTACCTAGCATATACCTACCTACATCCTACCTACCTACTTATTTACCTAGCATATACCTACCTACATCCTACCTACCTATTATTTACCTACCTACCTATTTAACATCTACTTACCTATGTCCTACCTACCTAACATCTACCTTTATACCTACCTAATTAATTATTTATTTATCTACCTTTTTTATTTATCTATCTATCTACCTACCTACTTATCTACCTAATTAAATTACCTACTTATGAAAAAAATTGAATCTCAAATGTTAAACACAATTAAACAAAAAAATTCATTGAAGTTCAATGAAACATGTTAAATGCATTTGGTATCATATTGTTTTACAAAGTGGTGTGGTGGTTTGATGGCCAAGATATGGAACAAAAAAGACCAAGGTTCAATCCCCCTTACTAACATATATTATGTGAAATATGTATATTCATATATATATGTCTTGTACATGTGTATAAATATATAGTACTTATGTGGGTTGTGGATAGGTAGGTAGGAGGCCATGGTGGGTAAGTAGGTCATGGGTAGGTGAATAGGTAGGTATTTCCTATTTATTTATTTATTATTTAAAAATTGGGCTATTTTTTAATTTAAAAAAATTTCGCCCAACTTTTTTTATTTGATTTGACTAGTTTATAAAACCATCTTATGGTTAGTCAAAAAAACCACCAATCAAATTGGATGTTCTTAAATCGATTTATCCAGTATGACCAAGTGGTCAAATTGACCAAATGTCAAAATGAATGGTTTTTGGTCTAGTTTTCCATTCAAATAAACCATGATTTCTTGTAGCATGTACCTAAGTATGTGATCATCACCTATTTGGTGTTATGCTTGTCCCTTTCTATTTTGAAAGATGAAAAAATTGTTTTATAGTGTTTGTTTCAATTTTTTGCCATGTAAAAGCTATGAGTGAGTGAGGAAGTTCTTAAAGCAAGTAGCAAATAATCTAAACTTTGGCCTCACAAGTGAAATAATAACCGCCATGGCTATTGCATCTATAGGTTTCATATGAAACAAAAATCGTACTTAAATGCAAATGAACTTTTCAATTACACGTAATAGGTAACAATCCATAATAATGTTGTTGAATTGTAGCATCAACCCTAGTTTTTTTCCATTTCCTTCTTCCTTTTTCTCTCCTTTGTTTCCATTTTACTTCCTCCAACAACCTGTCTTCAAAAGATTTATGTCTAAATGATGATAATGATGATCTAAAGCTTGTCAAATGCTTGATTGTTTAATCCTTTTCCTTGCTCATATACATTGTTGCCCTTTTGTTTTGTCCAAAGCAAATGATGAAGTCATGATAGTTGTGTGTGGGTGATGATTTTCTAAAGCTTTCAAATGGGGTGTGTTTGTATGTCCTTTGTATATCCATCTATGTTTAATTTGGCAAATACCTTTAGAGGCAAATATGACTACAATATATTGTTGGCCCCTAGAACTACCAGTCAACGAAAGGTTACAATGTAAGCACTTACTTCCCTCACTACTAAGTTTTGTACTCATAACTTTTTGGTCGATTTATGCTTGCACAAATTTTTTAAAGCTAATGCAATTTTTTCTTAACTTTTTGGTTGAACTATGATTACATATAATTTATTTAAAACTTACCAAAACACTTCAAATCTCGTGCAGTGTTTTCTTCTAAAAACAAATTGTTTTTTAAAACTTTGTTCACACAAAACTCAATGTACAAAATTTTTACAAAACACTTTTAAAGTTGCAACTTGGTCACATTCTAGAACATTAACATCTTCATTAAAATGATGCAATTAAAGATTTAATTGACTTGTAATAGTTGTATTTTATAGGCTGATTTTTTATTAAGAAAATCAATCACAAGGTTACAAGATTCTTCTAGTGGTTTCAAAAACATTTAACAAGGCCATGAAGATGGGTATAGAAGTTTCTAGTTGGTTGTTATCAAAGATTCCCAAAGCGAGCATGATCAACTAATTCTTTGAATCTCAAATAAATGGCATTAAAATAAATAGATTTTAGAAGGATTTGATTCTTAAAATGTTAATTTTGTGAGTGCCTTAAAGCTTTTGAAACCCCAATTTCTTTGTGAACAAGCTTGGGTAGTAACAAGTGTTAAACAACAACTAACCCTTACAATGTGAGTTTGAAAGACTACAATTTCAACTCAATTTATTTTGCTTAAGTCTATTTTGATGTTTTCATCCTAATGTTTTGCCATTGCTTAAAGTTATTATGCATCCTCCTAATGTTGCAACTTTGCTTGTAATAGAACTAGGTTATAAATAGTTCTTGATAATTATTTGTAATGAGTTTTATTGGATTTACATCATTGTTTTATGCATCATTGTCTTCAACTTTTTGAATGAATGTGAAGAAGGGGTCAATGCATTTAATTTTCATATTTTTGACTTGAAAATATCATGTGAATTCTTTTGTAATTTTGGCTATCTTCCAACATCTTTGATTATCATCTTCTCCATCCCTTGTATTAATTATGTTTAAGTTGAATCAAACCACCCACAAATTTGAAATTTAAAGGTGCTCATTTTGAAATCAATGTGTGGCTCTTTGCCATTGCAAAAATTTTATTTTATAATATATGTAATCCATTTGTTGAACTAACCTTGAAAACATGCTTCAAAAGTTGTTCTATGATGATCTACCTACATGGTGCAATTCATTGGTACAATTAGCAAGAACACACACAACAAGGATGTTTGGATGCTTTTGTTTCATCTAATCAAGAAATTCCTTGTTTTAATGAACATTCCAACAATTACCATAAATACAAAATCAAATCTCACTACCAGAAAAACAATTTTTTTGGATTGAAAATTTTAATAAAAAACCATGTTTAGATAAGGGTTAAAAGAAACTTTCATCATTTTGCACAAGTCAATTTTAACATGTATGTTATCATTGGGTGGTCATTTTTTATTGGTTACTTTTTACTAGTCATTTTGATTGGTCATTTTGACTTGCAAGGCAATGAATCATTTGACTAGTCAAATTAAAATATTTTAAAAATTTTATTTTCAAAAATAAAATTATAATGCTAGGGAGGTAGGTACAAGATAGGTGTAGGTAGGTCAAAAAATGTATGTAATTTTGTATTTGTGGTAGCCTAGCTATCCAACTTAACTTACCCAACCTAACTGCCCAACCAAACCTACTTAATTTAACCTCCTAAACATGAACATTCGCCTTAAATATTAGGATTTGAACCCCTCACCTTCATGATCATAGAACAAGTCCTTATTAGTGGATTACAATTTCATAAGTTGTTGTCAATTTTTTTATTAGTGACATGTTATTATATTTTATATTGTAAATTTATGTAAGTAAATAATATAATTTTAAAAAATAAAAGTGTAATTTAATAGGTAGGAGGTGTATTGGCCATCAAACTACCTACCAATTTAACCAACTATGGTACCTAAGTACCTACCTACCTACTACTTACTACCCCTAGGTAATAGGTAGGTGGTTGGTACCTTGGTAATTAGCTAGGTATTTTCTATTTATTACTTACCTAGAAATGGTCATAGGTACTTAGGTAGCACATACCTAAATAGGTAAGTAAGTAGGTACATTTATTTAAGTAGTTGCCTACCTACTTATAAAGTAATAGCTACCTACCTAAGTATGTAGGTAGGTAGTTATGATGGTACCTAGGTACATAGGTAGAATGTCATTTTTGTTTTTTCAACTTGATTAGATGTCCCATTTGACTAGAACCCATTGGGCATCTTGACCAAAGATATCATTTTTTGTCCAACTTGACTACATGTCCAATTTGACAGGTAGTTACATGAGTCATCAATAGTCTACTTGATCAATTAACAACTATAATAACCATTCATATGGTGGATCTCTAGTCAAAGTGAACATTTTATTGATTAAAAAAACCTAATTAGTCAACTTGAACAACTTGAAAAACCATGTTTTTCTACTAATGTTTTTTATGCCCATGACGTTATGATCACAATGATTGACATGACTAAGTTTATTTGTCTGAAATCATTATAGGGGTTTTTTCCCCATTTTTCCCCATTAAAAAAATAAACATGTCCTATTTGACCAAATCAATTAAAAACCTAAGTCAAATTGGACAATGTCAATTACACATGGGCAATTGAACCAACTATGGTGTGATTAATTTTTGTCATTCCATGGGTGATATGGTTCGCAAGGGCCAACTTGATCTTCTTGTCACAAATTATATGTGCCAAATTTACTAGATATGTAGGCTTTTAAACATGTAAGTAGGTAGGTTGTAGATTGGTAATATAATTAGGTTGGGGTTCTTAATGGATATATGTAGGTAGGTAATGGACTTAGGTAGGTAAATAAAAGTTATAAAAAAAGATAGCAACATTTATTTATACCCTAAAAAGACAACATTTGTAATATTTCAATTAACCATACAAGTTTTGGTTTTGCTTGTAAGTTGAATCATTGAATCAAATTTTACTAGTAAGGTAGCCAAATCTTATGGAAAAACTCTTTCATTATCTTTAACACTAACCAATGACTTTTGTCAAATGTAAGGTCCCAACCTAAGTTGATGCATTTCATTTTTCCTTCATTTTCAAAGACCTTGATAAGCATTTGTAGGTTGTACTTATGAATACAACTTGTAGTTGGTACAAGCTTAAAATATTATTGCACATTTTATTTCTTGAGTCTATTTTTGGTCCTTCATATTTCATTTGTTGTTATTCATGGCATGTCAATTGTTAAAGGGGCTAGATGCCTAACTTGAACAAGGAATGATCTCAAGTAGATGTGGACTTTAACAAAAATTCTTTCTTTCATCCTTTGTTTATTCTTGCTTTTACCACCTCCACTCCTCCATGATATTATATCCAACTTAAAGACACATTTGATGTTAATATCAATGTTAATATGTATATACCATAATACATCAGCAATTTAGACACATGTTTGCTAAATAAATAAATAATTTTGAAGATTCCATTTCGAAAAATATAATACTACAAAAGATTTCAGTATATTTTTTATTTTCTTTCCAAAAAAAAAGTTTTGAAAAAAAGTATTTGTTGAAAATTTTGGCATTCCAAAAAGTAATTTAATTTGTACCAAAGCTACCAGGTACTAAAATATTTGGATCATCCTAACAAAGTTGAAATGCATCTTGATAACTGAAATGCACTAGATATCTGGTAATAGGCGTTGATACAAGGAATATCACATAAGCATAAGTGAAATAAAATAATTATTTAGGAAAAAAGATACCACATTATTGTTGTTCATTTCAAACATTAACCTTTTCATACTTCCCCTTCACATTTATTGTAGGATATATAACATGAAATAAAACCATGTACCACATACATTGAATATAATTTTAAGGAAATCCCCAATATACCTTTTATCTTGAAGGATTGATTCTCTTAAAAAAATTCATGTGTACCAATTAACTAAAGATAATTTGTTGTTAAATTCCTTATAAATTTTATCTTAACTGTTGAGCATTATTTTAATAGAAATATTAATTTTGTTTTAAAACATTACACATATACCCTTACCACCCATTATTGAATTTTTTTCCTTTTTTTTCGAAGTTTTTGGCATAGCATTATCCACATTTTTTTTGGTGGCAAATTTTCACCATTTGGCAAATATGCTTTTCAAAAAAAAATTATGTCAAATATTCTTTTTTCCAAAAAAAAATTGCCAAAAATTGAAACAATTAAAAAATGTGCCATGTTTCTACACAATGTTCCGGCAAATAGCTAATATATAAAAGGACTTGAGTAATTTCTACTTTCATAGTTGGTCTATAGCCAAAAGTGTTAAATCTAATTGGTTATCGCCAATGTGACAACATCACAAAGTTGAAGAAAATAACATTGATCATTAGGGCATGAATTGACAACAAATTTGTAAAAAACATCCAAACTATACAAAAGTGGTGAAAACCCGCCCCAAGACTAAATATTATATCACAATTTGGTGAATTTTTTTCAATATGTGAAAAAAACTTGTTTAAAACATCAATTTTTCATGACTTTTTCACATTTTTGAAAACCTTCCCCAAGATGAGAAATGTTTTAGGAAAAAAAACATTGCCTTTTAGGGCTTTTTTTTCCAATTTTTTCATATCACAAATTTGGCAAAATTTTCTAAAAGCTTAGCAAAATTAGCCAAATTTATACTACAAGGAAAAAAAATTCCAAAAAATTCCCAAGTTTTTGTCAAATAAATTATTGTTAGCCTTTATTGTTTTTTTCTTTTCTTTTGCAAATTTTTCCTAGAATGTTAGTAACTAGCATTTAAGAAGGTTTTAATAATAAATGGTGACATGTTATTAAAACCTATAAAAACAAAAATCCTTTTGTAGTCGAGCTACCTACAACAACCAAAAATAAATAAATATCTGCTATAAATCACTATCATTTTTCTTTTCTTTTATTTTTAGACCCTCACTAATCTAAAGATGGTCTAAATCATAGCATAGCAAATTAGAGTAACTTTTGGGTGGTGAAAAGTACCCACCATGCTAGCAAAATAACTTCCACCCATCGAATGTTACTTTCCAAGCTGTTTTTTTAATAAAAAATCCCATTTTTTATTTTTAAAAAAAAGATTCTCTTCTTTTTTTTTTCTTTTTTTAGTTCTTTTTTTTTTCTTTATTAGGTTTTAATTATTTCCTAAACAAAAAATTTATTCAAAATTGTGATAGTACATTCAAGGCAAATTCATACAAAAATGAAAATTATAATTCCTTTAATTTTGTAAATAGAAAATTTTAAAAATTAAAAAAAACTCAAGGTCAAAAAATTAAAAATGAATCTTGTTATTTTCCAAAATACTATGTTGCTTACACAAAAAGGACTCATAAAGGGACTATGGATCATAACACTCAATGTTCTTTATCTTGATTCCATTCCACCAATCCCAAAAAACCAAAGCAATGATCCCAAAAATCATCCCAAGAACCTTACCATCAACCACCACCCAAGGTGATTGTCGCAACCCCACTTTGGCCAAGTGTGGGGGTGAAGCCCAACACTTGGAAAAGTTAGAGGTTGGGAGTCTTCCGGGACTCCCGAATGTTCAGAGCTCA
>Ga0209611_10001972_pt1 | contig 35872 bp, 28 predicted proteins | sample S1TSphgellanicum_3_FD_187693 | JGI IMG/M metagenome (GOLD analysis project Ga0209611, IMG submission 187693) | Host-associated microbial communities from peat moss isolated from Minnesota, USA - S1T2_Fc - Sphagnum magellanicum MG (SPAdes) (version 2) | ecosystem: Host-associated > Plants > Peat...
AACCACCTTAGCCCAAACCTATCACATCGGAAGGAAGGAAGCCATGATTCTTATCTATGTCTACAAGTTAGCAACGGTGTTGCCCTTGACTTATTTGTTTGCATGGTGTACGATGCCCTTATTGGCTCCAAACACAAGAATGAATCGTTGTTCCAAAACCTGGTAGCAGATATTGTTGAAGTTCAAACTCTAGGGGGCATAATATTATTGGGAGGGGATTTTAATCCGCATATTATAGCGCTACTGGACACCATTGACATTAACGACCTTTGTGAACTATTACAGGCGCCTGAGTTCGCTGAGACTAAGTAACTAAGTGTTGTGGCTAAGCGATAGAACCGCGACGTTAATGTTGGCGGTTGGGGCTATGAGCTCTTGGACCTATGTTGTGATGTTGGGTTGCTCATCCTCAATGGTCGGACACTTGGTGACGAATTAGGGGAGTTCACTTGTTTGGCAAATGGGGGGCGTAACACTGTCGATTATATTGTTAGCTCATTTGCATTTTGGCAAGTTACTACACACCTCAAAGTGATAATAGATGACACTTGTTACCGTGCGATGGGGGGGAATTCTGACCACAGGTCGTTGCACCTATGGTTGAACATTGATTGCAGTTTTGTTGAACCACTACATACGATTGTAACAAAAAAATTCTTGCCTAGGTTTAAATATGATAAATCAAAAGTTGAAAAGTATCAACTTGCCCTAATAGCAAGTTTCGGAAACCTGTGGGTTGTTGATTCGATTGGGCATTTGGGGGCAGACATGGTAGTTGACCTACTGTAATAGTGCCTGGGTGCTATAGCAAAGTCTACTTTTGGCAGCAAACCATCGGGAGGGAGTTGTAGAAAAAGACATTGCCATAAACCCTGGTTTGACATAGATTGCTGTAGAGTGAAATGTGAACTGAAGCTCTGGTTGAAAGCTAACCCCGACTCACATGTCGTTAAACATCAGGAAAGTAAACTTAAAACTTTATTAAAAAAGAAATTTTTTTTGTGGGAAACTGCAAGAGCTCAACATATGTGTGCATTTGCTAAGGTGGATGCGCTTTTGTTTTGGAAAAAATATCGACCAAAGGCACATGTTGTGGACAAGATTAGTGCAATTACGCTTTTGGAAGGCTTCCGTGGGTTAATTGGCTAGTCTCCACCACCCATATGGCTGCGAATTCATTTAGCTCAGGTGACCAAACCTCCATTTAGCCACACCCTAAACATAGATATCACACTTGTTGAGCTGCTTTAGGTCTTGAAAAAACTACAAAGGAACAAGGCTGCTGGTTTGGATGGTATGAAAGTTAAATTCATTTTGGATGCGGGAGAACTACTACACATGCCATTATTGACAACGTTCAATTGCTTCCTAGTAGAAGGCTTTTTAGAAGCCCTTTCCACTAGGGTGCTGCACGTGCTCTTTAAAAGGGGCGATGTCTCCGAATTTGACAACTATAGGGGGATAACGGTTGGGCCTATCCTAGCAAAGTTGTTCGCTATGATCTTTGACAAAAGGCTGAGTGAGTGGCTGAACAACATGGGCTGCGTGTCAAGGGTCAAGCTGGGTTTCACAAAGATTACCACACTATTGACTAACTTTTCATATTACAAACTCTGATAGAACAAGACAAAAAAGAAGCCACTCTATTGCTATTTTGTGGACTTCAAATAAGTGTTCGATACTATGCCACATGAAGTGCTATGGTAGGTGTTGGTTGGCTTCAGGGTGGAGGGATGCTTCTTGCGATGCTTACAGGTGATGTATGCCAAGGATACCGTATGCATCAACCACCCAAGCAAGGGTGTCACCTTTAACTTCAGGTGCCAGTAGGGTGTGAAGCAAGGTTGTCCTCTTCGCCCCTTATTGTTTGGGCTATATTTGGATGCCCTAGAAGGGCGCTTGGATGGTAGAGAATGCGATGCACCGGCCTTAGCAGACTTGCATGTATGGCTGTTATTTTTTGTAGATGATCTCGTTCTAACGTCGAAGTTAAAGGTGGGATTGTAGCAATAGTTAGACGCACTCCAACAGTTTTGTGTTGAATGGGGACTTATGGTGAACGTGAAAAAAACAAAAGTCATGGTGTTCAATTTTGCTAACCCATGCCAAAAGTTTGTGTTTGAAGGTGATGTTATTGAACGTGTGCAGACCTTTAAATACTTGGGGATCCTATTCGAGACCACTTCGAACTTAGATAGTGCAGTGGAACATCTAGCAGTTGCTAGTAGGCGTTCGTTATTCGCACTGAACTGCCATTGTGTGAAGCTACATATTATGGATGTTAAGCTACGCTGTGACCTCTTCAACACGTTGGTGTGTTCCATAGTAAGCTATGCCAGTGAGGTTTGGGTGGACTCCAAGAAAATAGAAGCCATTAAAATAGTGTATCAAGGGTTTTTCAAATCCTTACCCAAGGGGCGAAAAACAACCAGCACATCCATCGTGCTGGTAGAATTTGGCAAATTCCCCTTTGAACATTTTGCACATTTTGCATGGAGACAGGCGCTGTTGTATTATAACCGTGTGAGCATGGTCATTAAAGACTGCATCTTGGAAAAGGCTTGGGAAGCCTAACTCGTTAGGCTTGCTGTAAGAAAGAAATGTTGGGCTGGATCCGTGACAAAATGGCTACTTTAAAATCAACCCCAAAAGGTGGTAGGTTTTCTGCCTTTGGTTCAATCACTGTTGGAAACAACACCTCAACTTGCAGCGACCTGTGCGCTTTAGGCGAGGACTGTTTAATTGCCACTAGGAATAGTTCTTAGGATAACGCACATACATCTGACTTGTCTAGTAGGGGTAAGAGGTTGGGCGGACAGCCAAGTACTTTGGTGCAACACGCATAACGTATGGGTGGGAGTTCACATGGCTAAGCTAGCCACGCTATAACTAGTGTAGCTAGTTGGTGCTAAATCTACGACGGGAGGCTCGATCAACTAGGATGCTAGGGCCCCACCCCCTTTAGGTTTTCCCCACACAATGTTGAATGTAAAAAGGGTGAAAGATTATATGCAGTTGGCTTTCATTGAAAAGTTCTTTACTAACCGCGAAATCAGGACCAACATGCAGACAAAATACTTGAGCTTGAAGGGTATGTTGTACGAGAGTGAAAGCTACTTATGTGACATCAATTGTGTTCAATTATGGAAAGCTTTGGCCTGGTTTCGGTGTGGCAACATGCAGCTTGAGGTAATGCTAAGTGTGTGGAAGGGTGTGCTGTACACAGAGAGGCTTTGTCAAGGTTGCGACTTGGGGAAGGTAGAGGATGAAGAACACTTGCTCCTTGTCTGTCCAAATACACAGAAAGTTAGGGAACGCTTTTGTTCGACCTTGCCCCTCACCCACACAAACACTCTTGCTGAACTCATGTAGACTATGAACATGGTCACCCTGGCCAAGTTTGTGGCATATTGCTAGTACCAGAGGACAAATTGTCCTCCATGATCTACCTTTCATCTAATGGACTCTCTGGTCCCAAATGGACATAAAATTGTAAATAGTAAACAGTAAATAGTAGGAAATATGGTAGCATATATGTCATTTTTGAAAATATTATCTTACCATAACATGGCAACATACTCAAATTTTGAAACATATATGGCCAACTTGACCGAGTGTCAATTTTTCATTTGGAAATGTGACAAGTATGTGAATTTTGAAACACTAATGGCAAGTTTAACCTAATCTATAAGGTTCATAACAAGACACTTGGTGCTTGATAAGTCACTTGGTTTGAAACACCAGTGTCCAAGTTAACCCAATGCAAAATATTTGTTCTATGACATGACTAAATTTGAAATATTGATGGCCATTCATTTCTGTTGTTTGGTTTATGACACTCTGGCAATTATTTGTGTGTCAGTGTAAAGCACTCCAGGGATTTTCCCTTTGCAATTTGGACACCCCTCCCCAAGCAGAAGATCTGTTTGCCAATTAGCAGAACATTCTGCTGATCACATTCACACTTTCCGCCATTCAACAAAGGAGAATGTCATGCTTAATGCTGAGGAAGCCCTGCCCCTTTTGCCCTTCTCAAGTTTTGGGGACTACACCCTCAGGCTGCTGCCCTCCCTTAAATTAGAGAAGGTGATGGGGAGCAGGCATGGTATTCATCACATTATCAATGCCTGATGGCAGGGTCCTGGGGACACATGCCCTAAATGCATGTCATGGCTATATGTAAAACAAAAATGTTCCCAAAATTCTGAAACATCATGGCATTCTCTATATTTACAACTTTACATTAAAACTATTGCAATGATTTCAACAATAATATTTCACATGTTCCTCCCATTCATTTTGCTTTGTGGAGTGCGTGAGCAATTGATTGAACAGCAGGGGAGTCATTTGAAGCACCAAGCACAGAAACCTTACATTTTTCACACACCCATTTCACATTCTCCCATATTCTCCACACATAGAGCAGACTCAAGAATCCCACCATATCACATCCCAAGGTGGGTCATCCTTTCATTGATGGTAATCAAAGGTAACCTAACAAGGCATTTCACAAGCAGAGAGATCATGTGCTGCCTCACTTTCTCACAATACTACCCTCCAATGAAGTGTTGCTTTGCTGTCTTATGATGCTATACTCAATCAGGTGTTGCTTCATCTTCTTCCAAAGCTACCCCAGATCAGGAGTTAATATTGTGATGTTTGCAGTTTTAGAGAAATCTCATTCCAACTAACAAATCCTTGAGTAGCCAATAGCAAGGATGAAAACATAGAAATGCAGTTGCACATTTTTCTTTCTAGTCCTTCAACTTTCCCTGACATGTTAACAAGAACTTCACATTTTGCTTTTCTAGTCCTTGGACTTTCCCTGACATGTTAATGATATGAACTCCCCCTGACAATGTGACGTTGAATGTTTACCATTTGGGTGCAGCAGAAATTTTGCCACATGCGAACATAGTAGTCTGCAACACAAAGCATAGGTAAGAATATATTAAACCCTTTCCTTCACTCAGAATTGTACATCATAGTTGGGAATGGCAAGAGTTTCCTTGTACCACCAACAATAATGTCCTGTTATGTTAGCCATTCTAGGATTTGAAATCAAGTTGAACAAATACATCTGCACTCCAATTTAGAACATTCTCATGCACCCAATAGCATGTTTTGAGTTTCAGTAAACATGTCAACACCTATTTCCTGGGGATGATCACATACTCCTATGCAGAAGACTTGCATGCATATCTATCTACCTTAGTTATGCCACTGTGGATGCCTCACCAGTAGGTGGGTGGCATTTCCATGACCCTGTGATGAAGCTTCTGAAGAACACCCCCCCACAAATCAACAAGGTAAGTCATTTGAAGATGCATTAGAAGAAGAGATAATTTGACAAATAAGTGGTAAGGTTCCTAAAAATTACACTCAGTAATGGGGCATAGATGGCCATGTCCACCTGGCAGCTAATTATCAAGTACATTTGCCTGAAGGGGATTTGCACTGCTAACAGAAAGATATATGTCATGCTTTGCTCCATAACTCATTTTCAAGTACCATCACTAGTCTTAACATCCTGAGCTCACTGGATTAGAAAAGAAGCTTTCGGAGTGGTTCTCAGAATGTGATGGTAAAATAACTACTGATCTAAACAAATTATAATGTTCACCTAGTACTGACCCTAACCCTAAACCCTATGCCCATTAGAGTGAGCTGAAGAGCCCTCCTGATCATGAGTCAGAGACTGCTGTACTATTCCTATCTGCAACAGATTTCCTCTGTGCACCTACATGCATATCAGAGGTTTTAGATTTGAGAATTGATACAGAGGTGGTGAAGACATCAGACCAACAGACAACATTAATGAAGTTTTTTGGACACATTTCCAACTCCAGTAAGTTGCCTGAACTCCAAGAGAATGTAGCTTGAGGCACCAAATGGTGATTTCCCATCAGCTTTGAATCCAATGTAGGTGTCAGGCAGGCCTGCAAGGTCACACACTTCGAAGTTTAAGTCACTGTGCTCTCAGTGTGTCTAACTCAGATAATTAATGGGCATAACAAATCATGAAAGCTATGAATGTGAAACTTGGCCAGTGCCTCAAGATGCTCTGAATATGTCACAAAAAGAGAAAACTGGTCAGCAAAAACTGCTGTCCTCTTTCTATATGCAAACTCTGACAGTGATGAAGTATGCCGGTGAAGAATTCACATCTTTCCCATCTGAGAAGAGAGGACCAAACCAAAATAAGTTTCCCCCTTGAAATGGGCCAACAATGTGATGATGAGACCTGCCTAAGGTGAACTTCATTACAAAGCCTGCTTGACAACAAATGACTCTTAAGTCCTTATTGCATAAAAGCATGTGGAAAACCTGCTCACCTGATTTTTAGCTGCCTTGAGATTTCAATGCAAAATTCAGGGAACTGAGCTGTGTCAAAATGGAAACAGAACAGAACAAGTGCACCAGCCCATGCATAGTCCAACAAGACAGCTGGAGAGCAACATATATGATGCCAACACTCTGTTTTGTCCTGCAAGATTGTAGGAGTTTTTGTTAAATAGCAGAAGAATCAAACACAAGGGCCTTCAATTGGAATTGCATGAAAGAGTCCATTCTGGTGCAATCAGGTGATACTGACAACATGCTGTACCGCACAGTAAATCAAAGTGGGAGGCACAAACCAGTTATTTGTTCAGACATACAGGCCACAGCCTGTTTGTTGTAATTCAGAGGCAAGGCCTACTCTGAGTCTGAATCTGCAACACGAAATTGATGATAGCGTCGGTCTGGTGGGCTACTACGAGGCCTTGCAGGAATAGTATTGCGCACAAACATACTTCGGCTGTGACCTGACCCTTGCGAGTTGAGTAGGCGTGCCTGTGCTGTTCCATTACCACTCATCCCGAATAGCACAGCCCCTACCAACCAACCATACAGCTGGATGTTAGTTTGCTATATGCAGCAGTTGGCATTTCAAGCATATTCTTGCAACTGCACTGAACATTGCACAACTGATATTTATGACCTGTATGGATACCAACTCAAGCCAATCCATTCACACTCCCCAAACCTACTGTAGGATATCATACTCTGTGGCATCTTCTGACAAACCATGACATGAACATCCCCAACATCAAATCATGTAGCCTCTTCAGATAGCCATTTTCAAAATAGTAGCAATACTCAGATCAGGATCATTCCTTCTCAAAGTCAACCAATAAACATAGAAGGAAGACAAGAGATTAAAGCCATGAGAGACCTGTGCTGGAAATAGTATCCAGGCCACCTCTTGCTTTTAGGGGAGGACCATAAACCTCCTGTGATGGAGAGCTTGGAATATGTGAAGGAAGAGTGGAATCTATTCCATTTCTTCCTCCTCCTCCTAGACTAAGTGAGAACCATGTATTGTCCATCTCTTCCTCCTCTGCCATCAAAGCCTCCTGAGAGTTGGATTGGACCTGTACAAAACCACCTGAGAACTCAATTTTTTCCTCACCATTGCTGTAAATTAACTCTCACAAGTGTTGAGAAATCTTCACACTCACAATTAAGGAAACCAGGGCCAGGCATAAACTTTTCCTTCTAAGTACCAAAAAAATAAAAATAACACTCCCAGTTAAGGACTGAAGTAACAGGAAGAAGAAAAACACAGGAGGGAAGAACTAGATCAAAAAGAACAATAAAACTAGCGGTATGAACAGCAGTGACAATCCCTCACTTGTTCAGGGACCATGAACAGTAACATGTTGCCAATGAATACAAAAGTCATGAAGAGGCTACATAGAGAGTAGTGGGGACTCCTGCACCCTGAACCTATCCTTTCAACACATCATCGGTGACTACTTGGATGCAGTACCACAGTTTTTTTTTTCAATTTCCTGATGGAGCTGTGGTGGCAAGCATCCCTAGGCAGATTTCAACTTAACTGGCAACATAATTTCAAGGAACTCTTAAGCTTAGCCAGTAGAGATAAATCTGATGGCACCCTCCGCAAAAAAATCAGTTTTCAAGCAATGTTAAATGATTAAGCCATTTTAATGGTAGCTGCCCTTTAGAACAGTAGAAATCTGGTGATAATTCACCAGAAAGAAAAACACTGTGCAGTACATATCTATGCAATTGCATAGAAAACTTGACAACAATTTGAAGGTGACATCACAATGAGTGCAGTCATAACCTTATGAGAGTTGCTCACATGATGTCAGACCATCACCTTCATCACAAATAGCAGTGACAAGCTGTCATGACTACCTGATGACTTCATCAGCTCCCAACAGTGGGTGTAGATATGTGTCTCAAAATCTGCCTAAAACGTTGGTCAAACCATCATACAAAATCAGTGCCCTGAGTTTTTTATTGTGTTTCTGGAAGCAATGGGAAGATTAAGTCATGATGTTGGCTAGCAATCCAGAGACAGATGCAGAACATCTGCTTTAGCCACTGGAAAACATATCTATGAAATCTCAGAGAGAACTCCACGATAACACTTTGAAGGTAACCCATCTATTTTGTCAGTTCTAACCAAACCAAACCAAACATATCAAGCATGCAATTGGTCATAACCTTGTGAGTGCCACTCACAACATATCAGATCATCACCTTCACAAATGGCAGCTGGCTGCCATTACCTTGATCAGCTCCTGACCATGGGTGTATAAAAGTACATATAAACTGCTCATAATTTAGGACGACAATTGTACATAAACCCCTATCCTGACTTTCTGTCAGTCTGAAAGCAACAGGAAGACTCAAGCATGCCACTGCTGGCAGTATATTCCACTGCTGCACTCTGTACTTTGAAGGCTCTGTCACATCTCATTGACCTACAGCATAACACTAACTTCCTTTCATGTATGGAAAAGATACAAACAAAATTAAAAGCAATGACAAAAAGAATCTTAACATTCCAAATGGTGATATAACTTTGGCTGTCTACAGCAAGTGTGGGAAAAAAAAAAGAACAGACATAGTAAACAAAATTCAATGGATAATGGGTAACTACCGGAACACGAGCTGGTTGAGGAGGGAGAAACAGGTACAATGCAGATTCTGATGGTGAAGCCCCCCTTCCACTGTCACTACTCCCACCACCGTTGTGCTCAGCACTTGTGTAAGGGAGTGAATGAGATGGCTGACTGTACCTTCTCCAGCTTGAACCCCTGATAGAATCCTCCCTGTGCGGAGGAGGAGATGGCAGTGCAAATCCCATCCCTGCCGCTACTTGGACTGGTGTGGGTCGGGTGGGAAGAGGATGATGGCTGATACTTGGTGGGTCAGAACCACCATAGTAGCCAAAAGGGCCACTTGAAATATTTCGAATTTGGGAGGACCAGAAATTGTTGCTTTCCAATTGCCGGTCCAGACCCTCCTCATTATTGGTAAAACTGTCCATTCTTGTGCCTGGTAGATGTTTGAAGTGCAGGGAGCCTGAGCTCAATGCCAATCCTGTTTCTCTATCTGGAGCAAGAGCCAGACCTGGTGACTCTGCATGCAAGTCATGCAAGTCATGCAAGTCCTCTGCTGCAATATTTGGGGACTGAGTAGTACCATGACCCAGGCCATCAGATCCCATGTACACTGGTGCCCCTGAAGAACCCAAGACTGTGTCCTCACCAGCTTCCTCCTCATCAGTATCACTCAACACAATGACATCAGTATCTCCATTTGCTACATCACCACCAGTGCTTTGCCACATCCCTGTTGAAGCATCACCCATTTTGACTGGGAATGCCACTTCATCTCCATCATCTGAATACACAGCAGCCTTCTCACTCGCCTCTTGGTTAACACTGCGGTCACCATCCTCTTGCTCTTCATTAACATCAGTACTCCTAGAAATATTTGCAACTGGCTTTAAACGCTTACTGGGACCTGCATCTGCCCAGCCATTAGGGTGCTTGAAGCCATTTATTGCCCAAACACCATCGTGCATACGTTTCATCCCAAGCTTCAGTGAGGCCTGTTCATGAGAAGACAAACCCTCTTCCACTTTCACGGGCATGAGAGGTGGTTGCCAGGATACAGGCTTATGATGGTTACTTCCATTAGCAGCAATCACAAAGCTGCCCTGAGGTGTCCGCCATGGTTCCTGAAGCCTAGCTTCCCCTTCCAGTTTGGGTCTCCACGAGCCATCGTCTTTCATTTCGACTTCAGTAATATCTTCTCCCATGTGTTTCATCTGAATTGACAAAACCAGAGTCATAAAGGCAACTCCATTTGCACTACTAAGCAAACAAAAAGCACAACACAAATCAATAATTGCAAAAACAGGTTTTCCACTTACAGCAGATGTGATGCAGTTGAACAAAGGATCAATAATAAGGGACTCAATTGAGTAATTTTTCAAGCAAATGGGGCACTGCCACTGGGATGTCCAACAAACACAACAGAAAAAAGCATCCTGGTCAGTCCAGCAGTTAGATGACCTGTGCAAATCAGGACATGCTGTCAAACTGTCTATGTGTGCTCATACTATTCAAACACAGATCACAATCATCAACACCAAAAAGTTGTTGAAATACTGATACTAAACTCACAAACACTTCACAGAAACTCCATTCTTCTTTAAACCTTCATTGATCTGAAGTAAAACAGATGCTTGGATTTCATCACTTACCTTGCGAGCCCGCTGATTTAGTTCCACAAAAGTGTTCAGATCAAAGCAGCCCATGTGGAGGCAAGGCTTAAATCGGCCCGCAACCTTTATACGTGATCCACTCATCTGTGAGCTCAAGAACCAGTTGCAATATCACACATGTGGAGCTTATAAGTACATAAGAGTAAATGTAATCCTTTGATTGTACTCAAAATATGCATATACATAATGGAACAAGTTCACATCATCCTTAGGTTAATGATAGAGAATCAGAGACCCAATTGTGTTGAGATAAAATGGAGGAGTTGACATTGAAGCATCTAATGATGCATCCCAATAAGGGGAACAAAAGAGCCTTCAAACTTTGTGACCACGAAGGATAGGGACAAACATAAAAAATATATAACACAGTTTCCTTGTTTGTAAGGACACCCATATCAAGAGAGGTGAGAAAAGCTGAATCAAAGACAAGTACTTCTCAACAGGTGACATTGTAGCCCCACAACAAGGAAGTCTTACAGGGCAACGTAAAGTGACAGTAATGGACTCTGTAATAACTTCCAAGTCACTATCGTCGTCATCATCATCAACCCCACCCCCTGCACCACCTCCACCATTGATGGAGCGCCGTAACCGCAAAAGTGCATCTTCAAAGGCCTCCCCTTTTGTAGCTGCTGGGATCAAGTCCATCACCTTTCATACAAAGCAGCAAACAAGAGAAAGGAAAAGTTAAATTGACTGTTAAGCTTCTATCACAGTAAGTCTCCAATGTTTTCAGGACTTGCACTCCAATGAAGGAGAGTACATACATTATTGTGCATAAACCTTGGCATAAACAGCCACCAGTAAAAGAATTTAATAAACTTCTACAGAAGTTCGTTGTTCAGTTGAAAATCTGCCTTTCACACAAGAAAATTAGGACATTGTAAGCAACTGTTTGCAAAAAGAGCAGAAATTGCACCCACCTGCTTCAGAGAGTTGCGGTGAATAATGCGAACTCCTATACAGAAATCACGGGCATCATATGCAGATAGTAACAACCGGTTTAGGCCTTCCCGAGTGGAAGTTGTAATCTGCAGAAGGAGGCCAATTTGAAACCATTAGGAAATGACACAGCCTAGATGTGTTACAGGGATCAGTACACAGTGCACTATTATCTATACCTAGTGACCACCATCCCTTCTGTCAAACATCTGTGCAAATCATCTCCATATAGGGGCCATCTCTAACATCATACATGGCAGTAGAACCAGCAAGATGACCTAGGAGTGGAACATGATATACCCCTGGGCCATCATCACGACCATTGGTTCCCAGCAGTTGTTGACCTGGTCGATTGGTTACCCGGACAGTCGCAGCTGTTCACATGAAAATAGACACCAGAATCCAACCTTGTCAAAAGACAAGACTTGTGCAGAAAAATGGGGGAGATCTATCTGTACAGCATCACAAATACTACATTCAAACCAAAATCATATATGTGGAGATAAATCCAGGACTTTGATTCTTGCTCAAAACTCACTCCATTGTGTGCTACAAAAAAGTTTTTTCTAATATGTAAGAACAGCAGTATCAGGAAGGTTTCCACAATCTTGGGCAGTTACATTTGCAAACAAAATTCATGCAAGCAAAAGGGAAGGCAGGAATGGAAAGTACAATTGATGCGTAGAGCACAATATGCAGGCCAGTGCATGCGAAAAGGGACCTTGTCAGTGAGTAGCACACACCACACCTGCACACCATTTCAACACTTACCAATTTACCAGATGACAAATGTTTGCACAGCTTCTTTTTTCTCACCAACACCAATTGTGTCTCCTATGCACAATTCTGTAAATTCCTAGCCCTGGTAATCTTAACACTAAGTGTCACAGATTTAACACTCAATTGTGTACCAAATTCAGCCATAGAAGGTTGTACTGGCCCTGCACGCCTAAGGAAAACCATGAAACACTAGAGAAAATCCAAGAAGCCCTGCAGGTACTGGTTTTGACCTGCAGATCATAATTTGGTTTGTGAAGCAGCTCCCAATCTGCACGTGATAGTGTGAAAGTCTTCTCCACATTTTGCAATGGATTTGAGCTGCATATCACCCAACAAACAAGTGAACTTCTGATCACCCATCAAAATGCAAATCATGGGATAGCAGAGCTAACTCCATAACAAAAAACTCTGAAGGTACCCATGGTGTCAGCTTCAGCAAAACAAAACTAAACATAACAAGAATGAGAGTGGTGATAACCTCATGAAAGTCACTCACATGGTATCAGATCATCACCTTCACCATGAATAGCAGTGACTAGCTGCCATGACTTGCCACTGACTTCATCTGCTGCCGACAGTGGGAGTAGATAAGTACATAATAATCTACAATGGGGTAGGGGTTGGGGCCTCCTGCACCCTAAACATATCCCTTAAGCACACCCACTGGTGACTACTTGGAATATGTGACTACCACATATTGAAATGAATGCAGCAGAGAGAGACCCTACTATCACTACCAATAAAGCACCCACTCTTAGATACATGCGAGTGAGTTTGAGAACCTTGACTTGTGAGCTATGCAAGGTAACATATGTGTGTAGCACTTGAACCAACTACTGTACATAACAGAGTGAGAAGAAAGGCACATACCCCTCCACCTTTGGCATAGAAACAATTGGCTTTGTTGGAAGCAAAGGATGTGAAAGTGACACACAGAAGCTGTTGAACAAACAAACAAGTGCCATGAATTACTACCAGAATCACAATTCCTCTGCCCTAGGCCACTACACATACTATGCCACACTATTCCATGAACAGTTCCAACATCATAATCCTTAATGACAGAAAACATCAATCCAGATAGAGTTCCTGCCATCCATGAACAGTGTGATACTACAAGGTGACCACAACACTGCCTGAGAACTAAACTGGCCCCAGTGTCAAAATCTGCCATTTAAAAAGTGCAATCAGGATTCAGTATAGGCTCCTACGGATCGCAGCGTGCAATGCGGCAAAGCTCGCAGTAGAATGAGGAAGGGATTTCAGGTTCACCTCCTTCAGAGGGCTTCTCTGAAGGTAAAACACAGTTCAAATGCTGCCACACTCCACATTTGCTGTCGTCACACTGTTACATATGGTCATTTGTCACCATTAGACCATTTTCAGGAAGTATTGAATATCACGTTTCTTCCTCATCTCACAAATGCTCAAGAAAACTTCCAAACCAGGGAAGCACATCTAGAAATCCTTGACAGTTTGCACACAAAGATAGGATGTGCAGTATCCTGCTTCCACAGGAGCACAATCAAAAACCAATGACAACAGCAAGTGACCTGGATCATGGTTCCCTTGTCAACAGAGTTGCCACAGGGGCAGCGTGTCTTGGCTTCATCCCAACCAACAACCTCCTCTTGCTCATCTGACTGAGCCATGCTACCAGATACCCCTGCAACAACTCTGCTCCTTCCTGCCAATCCCAGATCTGGGGCACCTATACTTCGTAGCTTCCTGCCACAACTCATTTCACAATGACAATACAGTTACCACTTGATACCATGTTGATAAAGCCCTGCACTTGAATGCATTCCTAGCATGTTGATACACCTTTCCTTCCATGTGGTCCACATTCTCTCTACACAGAGCTCAGTATAAATTCCTTACTTCCTCCTGCATCAGCAACACACACAATCTAAAATTGATGCAGACTAATCACCAGAATTGAGCCCTGTACTGGCTACCAACAATCAGAATTCCCAAATGAGGAAGGAGATCAAAAAACCTGTATATGTCATCAATAACATTTGCAGCCTCCTCCCTGGAGACCGCATTCTTTGACATCTTTGAACCTGTTTGCAATAAAGGCATCACCAGTTACTCACACAAATGACACAGACTATGTCTCCCAACACTCTTGTAATTGACAGAAAATCTGTTTCTACCAGCTTCTGAAACCATGCTTATACAGTTGTAACAAGTCAGATCTCTCCTGGTCTCTATTGATAACTCACTCCAAGGTGCCACACAAAATGCAAATCCAGACAATGCCATGCCTTTCAAGCCACATTGTGGAAAAGGAACAAAGTTGGGCTGCAACTGTCTTAGCAAACTCAATCATCTTTCTTTGATTCTAAGTCCATGTTTGACTGTCAGGTTCTAAGGTGTGGGCCATAGAACACACCTTTGATTTTAGATGGCGTTGTTTCTGCAGGCACCAACACTTCCATGATCTTGTCCATCAGAATCTGCTTACATACAACAGAACTGATAAGCATCAAAGGATGTACCACCAGTTTATTGCCATGAAATCAAGCAATTCATGACCAGCTGATTTCACCTTGGCAGACCTTCCAAGACCAGGCTATGTCATGATTGTGAGACTTTATAGGTTCAGCACACATAATCACAACATGATCTACAATGGTCTTCTATATCAACAGCTGCCAAATTAGGTATGTGAAATGGTCAAACAGTAACACAAATGCTGTTCTGGCTATTTGCACATGGCACTCTCCTGCTCCTCTTCAGCAACATAAAGAAAAGAAGGCTTGTTGCCTTGAGAAACAAGAAAAAAATGCTTGTGACAGCAACTTGAATCTATAATCATGGGCACAAGCTTTGAACATCACATACATTCAGGAAGATAAGAGTTAAAAATTTCAGCAGCAAAGCACACCTGCTTCTTGCCCTGCTTTGAGAGACCAAGGCGGCTGAGTACATGTTTGAGCTCTGTGATGCGGAAAGATGCCAACTGGTTCTGCAAAAACCCCATCTCAACAGCATGATGAACTCATCATGAGACAGAGTGTGCAGGATGGTAGAGATACGAGGCTCACCTGACAAAATACAACTAAAATTGCTTAATTTGCAAACCTCTTTGCAAAAACAAAAGAGGTCATGCATGCATGCAACCTCTTTCCCAACTCACGAAGGTCGATCTCTCTTTCTTAACAGCAGGTACACGCACAAAGCAAGCGATGGAGACCCAACCCCTCCTCCAGTTTGGCCGATGCATCACACATTTGAACCAGAAGCTATATCTTGGCATAGTCAAATTTTGAGTGACCTGAGGCGTGGGTTGGGGGAGGGTGGGCAAAGGTTCACCTGACAACGGGTAGCAAGCTCATCCATTGCAGTTGTGCTGGAGCTCCTTCAATGATCCCGACTTCTTCTTCGTCTTGAATTCACCTGCTTCTTCTTCATTACCCAAACCCTGGCCCTACACATCGATCTCTCTCCACAGTTGCTCCCTTCCGTCTGTGCGTCTGTCTGTCTACCCTAGATGTTCTTCTTCTAAAGAATACCCACCAGCCGGTATAGCTTTCTGGATTTAGGGTATGGCTTTAGGGTCAAACACAGCTAGTGCAGGTGTCAAATTTCACCAGAATTCCAACAACAACAACAACAACACAAGAAGAAAAACACATGCGCCGAAAATTCCCCTACCACCCACACAGAAAGAAACCACTAGCCAGCCAGCCAGCCAAGGGGACAAAAAACCACAAGACTAGGGTTTGCGAGACAAGGGTTTGCCAGCCAGAATGAAACGGGAATCCAACCAGGCGCGTTGGAAGACGCAACGCGGAGCTATTGCAACAGCTTTTCTTTCACAACGGCCACCCGACGACGACGACGACGACACACGCTGCTGATCATCATCATCATCATGGTCACAACGAAACCGCAGTGGAAACCCCCCCCGCGATGCAGAAGCAGCAGCGCCAATCCCTAATCCGGCTGCCATCCGACAGAGGAGAGAAAGAGCTTCTTGGTACCTACCATGCGGCGTTGTTCTTTCTCGCTTCCTCGTCGCAACGCAGCGAACCTCCTCCGCTCGCTCGCCTCGCGCGGTGAGTGCTTCCCAAACGCGACCGGTAGAACCGGTCTTCGCATACGAGAGAGACTACGATCTACTGGCCATCACCGGTCATCCGTATGTACAGAACTGGGATCTCCCGACTGAATGAATATATCGGTAGTGTCGGTCTCTGCAGACCAGAAAGACTACGGTATACTGGCCATCATCGGTCATCTGTACAAATTCCAGTGTGGGATGGGTGTTCTGTAGGCCAAAATACTGGTAGATCTGGTGTCCATATACGAGATAGACTACGATATACTGACCATCACCAGTCATCTGTACAATGATCGCGATCGCGCCAGTTGAATACCAGTAGGGTCGGTTTCCGTATACGAGCTAGACTACAGTAGACTGGTCATCAGCGGTCATCTGTACAAAACAAGGTTCGCCCCTGCTGAGTAAGTTAGGATGTAGCAAGTAGATGGTGGGGGGGGTAAAAATTACCAGTAACTTTATTCTGGTAATTGTAAAGATAGCAGGTTAACCGTCTTTTCTTGTTGAAAAATAACTTTTAAATAATATAGGAAACTGAAAACTCTTTTTCCTTTTGGTGGGGAAGTTTTATTCGGTTTTCTACATTTTCTTCAAATTATAAGACAACATAAAAAGAAGAATAATTAAATTTATGTTATAAATTACAATATTATGAACATAAATTTACCCGCCACCCCCCCCAAGGCGGTGGACCGGTTAATTGGCTACCCTTGTTAAAAAGTAAGCTCGCCCTTTTAAAAGGGTGGGTAATTTCTACTTTGCTTATTATTTTATTTAGGAAAGAAACCTTTTAACCCACATAATGGAAATCCACCTTAAATAATTCTATATAGCAAACTCATTATGTCAAAATTGCAATTCTTGAAAATAGTTATAAAATCATTCTTTTATGATTTCCCTCTTGAAAATAATTAGGGGCATCAAACGCACTAAAATAGACATGGACTCCAAATGTTTGAAAGTTTGTTTCCATCTTAAGTTCCATACAAATATGTGATTCTCTTTAAACTAATTGAGAATTATTTATGGGCCTTTGCCTACCAAGACAAGGATATTGTGTTCAAATTCATTATAGAGTATAGTGGCTTAGGGGATTTTGGCCCTTAGGTAGTAGGTCTAATTTTATAAGAGGATTTTTGAAACATGATGTTTTTGGCTTGTGTTGAACCTTGAGATCAGTTATAGAGTTATGATATATTGAAGGATTTTGGTTTCTTTTAGAGGATTTTTTTGAAGATTATGTTTTTGCATGGTGAAATATTTGAATTTCCATGATTCTTCTTTTGCCTTAAGGTATTTTTTAACTTAAATGGCAAGGCCGCAGTGTGACACACCCCTTGTTACATACTCAATCAAATTCAAAAGGGAGTTGAAAGAGCGTTTTATGAGCTAGGTAAAGAGGGCCAAGGCAGCAGGCTTTACCGAAACAACAAGAAGGGCCCATGTGAGGCAAAGCTGCTAAGGATGAGCCTGTATTCCAATAAAGCCCTCAGCCAAGGGCTTGACTATGCATAAAGGTCATAAGTTGTGCAGCGGTGTGGTAGCAACAAGACAAGATAAGATGGGACACAAGCTTTACAATTTTTGTAAAGCATGTCGAGAGGATAGGTGGGCTTAGTAAAAGCCCGTGCAAGAAAGGATGAATGGAATTTTTCAACCTGTTACAACGTGATATCCAGACATCCCAAAAACAAAACAAGGGGTGTGTCACACTTTGGCCTTGCCATTTGCATTAAGAAGTACCTATCTTAAGGCAAAAGAAAAATTATGGAAACTCAAATATTTCACCATGCCAAAATATAATCTTCAAAAACATCCTCTAAAAAAAACCAAAATCCTTCAAGATATTATAACTCTGTTGCTAATCTCAAGTTTCAACACAAGCCAAAATATCATCTTTCAAAAATCCTCATATAAAAATTGACCTATTATTTATTACCTAGGGGCCAAAATCCCTTTAGCTACTGTACTCTATAATGAATCTAAACACAATATCCTTGCCTCAGTAGGCAAGGCCAACAAAAAAAACAAAACAAAACAAAATTAGGTCTTTTACTCTCTTTTTTTTGTGAATATTTGTTCTTCTATCGTGCTTGGTTTGTGCACCCAAGTAAGTTCAGAGATGACTTTATCATGTATATGGGAAGGCTTTTGTTGTCAGAGCATTAGGCTCTGTACCTTGGGAAGACTGAGGTTCAAATGTGTAATGTCTTGATAGAAGGGCCTTCCCAGCCTCACAACTGAAGAGCTTGGTTACCCTTACCCTAAGGTCAGTTTCATTATTAAATAATTCCCAAAATAGTGAAATGAAATTTTGTGAAAATATGAAGTTGACATGTTGAAAGTCATCATAATTATCATAGGCTACACTCTGAATAATTTCACCACTCATATGACAATATCATAGTAGATGTCCAAAAAAAAAAATTAACTTAAAAAAATTTAAATGAATTCATTTTTTGGAAAATAAAAAAATCATTTTTTCCATCAATGTAGAAACTGACACTAGGCTACTTTCTACATGCTGCTGAAATTGTATGAATCAATGGTTAAGGTCTCCATTTGGAGACACTTCTACACAAGGGATATTACTAGTGTTGGGTGGTTCTCCCTTTTTTTTTATAATAAAAATAAAACTACCCAACAAATAAAGGTTGGGAATACTAATTGAAGGTTCTTAAAAAAATTGAAGAACCTATTTTGGACCCCTAATTGTCATTCTCCAAAAGAAATCAATCAAATAATTAACTATTACTTTGACATTATTATAGGCATGAGACCAGTTGTGCATTAAAAATATATATAAGAGCTAATGAGATGTTTACAATTGATTGCTTTGGGTGTTTCCATTGTAGGTGGATTATTTGTCTTTAGTTAATTATTATTATTTTAACTTTTTAATGTGCTTTGATAGGTTTGTGGGAACTAATTGAAAACCAATGAAAATCAACAAAGGGAAGTGTTTCAAGAACAATGGGGTCATTGAACCATGTCATTCTAGTTCCACTAAATAAGGTTTCACATAGAGTCATAGCAACACAATTGTAGTGTTCCAAATCTTGTTGTATAAAGGTAAAAATGCACATATTTTCCAAACATTTATCTTTGTTATGACATTCATCTCCCTCTTTGTAAATTATGCATTTTTTATTTAATTTCATATTTAAACCAACTTTCCAAACATGGCTTGGTCAATTTTTCACACACAAAAAACATGTTTTTGAATAAGCATGAAAGTTTAGTGCAAGAAATCAAAAATGGTTCTTTTGCCATAGGGAACTAATGACATTCATAGTTGAAGAAAATCATTTTTATATATGTGATAATTGTTTACTATGATTTATGTTGAAGGTGATGGTTTGACATTTTGTGAATGACATTTGTAAGGATATGATACATTCATTGTTGTGTTGTGTTTAAATGATGTTGTGAATTTTTTTTTCAATTTTGTGAACATTTTTTTTGTATGTAAAGTGTTTCAAAAAGTTGATTGATGTGTGGTGCATTTTTATGTACCTAAGGCAACTTAGAAGTTTCCATTTGTGAATCAAAATGTTCACATGTATGAATTGAGAAGTCTCTTAATTAGGGTTTTTATCATCTTCCAAATTCACATGAAAGGAACTGATCATGTTGTGGCAACATATCCTTTGGCTTTTAATACCTTTTTGAAAAATAAGAAATCACCATTACTTACAAATAAAAAAATCCATTGTGACCTTAATTTATTCCAAATCAACAATGTGAATTTCATCAACCTTTTCAAAAATAAGGATAATATCATATCATTATCAAAGGAACAAAAATATTTTATAAATGACATTGTTTATACATCATATCAAAAAGATAAGCCAAATATCCTCCTCCAATATACTACAAAGAATTGTGTCCTTTGCAACCAACAAAAATCTATGACTACAAGTCCTAAATACTATATGTGTGACTTTAATCATAAACTATTACTTTGAATCCTATGTGTAAAAATTCATAGTCATATATTAATGAGGCATGTGACTAATAGATGATGAAGTGATAACAAGATGGAAAGTGTGAATTTTCATCACTTTTATTTCATCTATATAACATTCATGATTAATGATAAAGATACATGAACATTCAATTACCATTACAATGATTAAAAATGACTACAAGTCATTTGATATGAACATAAACAACCCTACCCCCACCACCTACTTACATACCTATATATTTACTTACCCGCCCACCCACCAACATACCTACCTACCACCCCCACCTACTACCTACCTAGCCACCTACCTAATACCTACTTACTTACCCACCCATCCACTTCCTTACCTACCTACTTCCTACCTATCATCCTACAACTTTTCTACTACTTACATCATAGTTTTGTATTGATATGAAATAAACATATGAAATTTTTAAAAAATTGACAAAAATTGGACACCTTTTGATATTGTAATTCATTGGTATGGACTTGGTTTATCATTGTGAAGGGTTTAATTTTTAATACTTGCAACCTATGTGCATTCTTAAAGGGCTATGGTAAATAGGCTAGACCAAGATATAGTTAAATAGTAGGTTCCATAAGCTACGTAGGTCAAGTTAAGTAGGTTAAGTTACTACCTACATGCCTATTTTTTTCAACCTACTTAAACTTATTACCTACCTACCTACATATTAAAAATTATTTTTTATAATAGTCCAAAAAAAAGTTTTTATTTAAGTATAAATTCAAGTAATTAAATGGTCTAATGTATGCCAATAATATTTTAGTCATTCATTATATGACACCTCAACATTATATATGATTTGTCCTTAATGACTATAGGATGAAAAGTGTTACATCAAACATTTAGTGACTTTTTGTTGTTTATTATTTGTCCATTACAACTTAGAATCTAGGTTCTTGTTCCCAAAATCGCATTAATAACCTAATGGTTTAAGTTTTATGAATTTCAATTTTCAAATAGACCATGTATGGATTTAATTTTCAAAATCTATGCCCAATAATTTGTTGATTTGTTTAGTATTCAACCAAATGGGCTTGAAACATTGCAAGATCTTACAAAACCAAGTGTGGATTTTTTAAAGAATCAAAATAATCTAATGAAACATAATTTTTGAAAACACAACTATTTGGCCTTCAAGTATTGCCCAATATTAATTTGATACATGTTGCACACAATGAAAATCCAAACAAATGAGAAAACACATGATTTTGTCATATGGAAAAAATGGAAAAACGATATCCCTCATAAATTAAACCTTTACTCCTTGTCATACAATGTCAGAGCACACAACTTGCACCTTTTGTTTTGTAATTTGAAAAAAGGACAAGAAACTAATGGATAGTAGTAATGTTATTTGTTGAAAGAAATAAATGCAACAAGATATAATATTTCAAAAATTAACCCTTAAGAATAACAAGTGGGTATTGTTAAAAATAACGTTCAATCAAATTAATAATTGGAGGTATTATTTAAATATGTAAATTGATACTAAGTAGGTTCATTGATTTTTCAAAATCCAATTATTTAATGTACCCTATGTAACATTAACCTTACTTGGCCGAGTTGAAAGATCAATATCTAGCCAACATTAGTTATAATAAATAGAGCACTACCAAATGACTTTTGCCCTTTACCATAAGTTCAAATTTCAAACTCAAAACTTTGCTTATTGGATTTAAACCTTTTTTCATTTGGATGCATATAGTTTTAGAACATTCCCATCCATCAAATGTAAACAAAATACTCTAAATAATACTCACACATTGGATCAAGTTCAAGAAAAAAGTTTATGTTTATATTTTACATTAATGTGTAGTTTTTTTTAATGGGCAAATCCAACACAATCACAAAAATTTCCGCCTTACAATCTTAGAATCAAAAAATTTACATGAAGAGGCCCCCACACATGGAAAGGGAGTTTGTTGATATTGTTACATTTTATGCACATTTTACAATTTTCACAAAAATGGCAACAAATGTCCAAAGACACATAAATAGGAAAACAATTATCCAAAGGAAAAACTTTGAATTTATCCTTGTAAAAATTAGATTTTGATTTTTTTACATTTTATACAATATTAGTATATATTAGACAAATTAATTTTTTCTCTTTATCTCCAAAAAAATGATTTAGGAACAAAAAAACTTCACAAGTACAAACTCATCATCAATCAATATCATAATTTTATGAACACAACTTGCTTTCAAATGTTTTTTTAACTAAATTCAAATTTATCTTTGTTGTTTTATTTATAGGCTACAATTTTCCTTTATAGGATGTTTACTTGTGAACAAATTGAATGTGGTAGATTTGGGTTTTTTTTTACTTCAAGAATTCTCATTTTGTGAATCAGTACCGTTATATGAAAATGTCTACAAATGACATATTAAAAAACTTGTGGTCTTTTATTATTTTGTTTCTACTATTAGTGCAGCCTATGTCATTGGCTCAAATGTGAAATGGTTACCCAACTAATTTTTCCATCCAAATTCATTTTTAATAACTTAGTCTAATTTCCAATGACAAAAATTACTAAAAATTCAATATCTCCCACACTTCACGTCGAAAAATTTCCAAATCACCTTCATTAAATCTTAACCATCAAAGGTTTCCCAACAATACTAAAAGTGCACCCGAAATCCCTTATAAGTTTTTTTAATTTAATTCTTCATGAAAACATTATTCAATATTCTAAAATAACTTATCCATTATAGGTTAAAACAACAAAACATTATGAAACCAATTTGGTGTGGCTTACCTTATTTACATCATGATACCTATCTTAACAACCTACTTATTTACTTGTGACATAGCCTACTTTACCTATTTACCTACCTAGTTGTGTTCAATCACATAATGAATGGAATTTGAAATAGAAAAATCATAATTTAACATGTTTGAATTTGTCAATGATTTGTATTTTTCCAAAAAATAAAAACAAAAACCAATTGGGCATTTGTAATAGATCTTTGAATAAGCTATAATATTGTGTTTTTTATTTGCTTCATTTGAACAAATTTTGAAATAAAAAAATTATGTGAATTCTAAGTTTCCTAATAATTTTGTAATTTTTTTAAAAAAAATGTTACACATGCTTTATCAACAAAATGTTGAAATGTAGTTTGGTGGCAAAGGCATTAGGATGTTTCCATGATGTCAAATTGGGTTCAAACTTGGGCAAATCATGTATATGAATTTCATATATTTGGTGATATATACATTTTACATGCATATTGTAAAACTATGGATATAGGTAGGGCATGGATAGGCACCTACCTACCTTTTTACCACATAACAAAACATTGACAGATGAAAAAAATATGCATTCATCTGTTGTCACATGTCAAATAAATGGTTAATCAAAAGTGATTACCAATTTGATTAGTTGTATTCGACTAATAGTCAAATGGGGAACTTGTAAAATGGTAGAAAAACCACTAATCAAAAGTGCCATCTTAGGCCTAGTAAAAGAAAACCACCCAATTGCATTACGAAATGTTAAAAACAACTTGTCCAAAATGATTAAATGGCCTTTTTGACAACTATCACTTTTGGGTCTTTTTTTACCAAACATTCTAGTCATTTAAACCTTGAATTCTTGCAGTGAAAAAATCATTAGAGGTTTATACATTATATCTATTTTAACGAAATTGTTTGATATATTTTGACATTATGGATAAATTGGAATGTTATGTGGTTAACATGTGAGCATGAGTGCAAGCAAAAGAAAATATTTTATAAAATATTTTTGACACATCAATAGAATATTTTATTAAAGATTCTTCCAATGGTAAAAATATTTTTTGACAAGGTCCATTGTGACAAAATATTCCTTGGAAAAATCTAACATGGTAAAATATTTTCTAACACAATCCACTTATCAGAATATACCCTGATAAGAAATAATATTCTTTGATGTAGTTGGATTATACTTAAAACTTCACTTGAAAATCATGGAAATAATCGTTTCATCAAGTATTTTTTATCTTGTGCATAGAGTGAATTGGGAAACAAAAAATTGCCAAAATTGGTAGATATGGACCATTGATAAAAATGGTTTCAAATTACTTTTGGAGAAAGCTTAGATGAAACTGATTCTAAAGAGTTTTTTATTCCTCTAAAGACCCCAGAAAAAATCGTTCTTCATGTAGTTAATTCGATACGTTGCAAGATTTGATGGAACAATTTGACAACAATTTCAATTTACATATCATAGAGAAGAACATGAAAAGAAAATAGATTGAACTCACTAAAAAAACATTATTATAGAAGGATGTCAATATTATTGTTTTAAGTGGTGATGATGAAAAGGAAGATGATGACTTAGGGCCATTCATCATAATAGACCTTGACATCCAAGAGATCTTTGACGATGGTTTAACACTATTTATGGATAATGGTATAGATTTAGTTGATTATTCTAGTGTGCACCATCCATTTGTTTATGATTTCATGCTTGATTTTGATAACATGAATCCATTCAATTTGTGAAACAAATGAGTGAAATCAAGACTTCCATTTTTCAAAGTAAATTTTTCAAAGTCCTTTACCATAATATTTATCATGTCACACCCAATGTAAAAAAAGATGCATTACAATTGAAAAATAACATAAAGTGAGTTATAAATGTTTTTGAAATCTAGATTTTTTAAATTATCTAAAAATATAAAATTCATAATTTCAAAATAGATAGTACTAGGAAAACAAAGTTCATAACAATAATTTGAGTATAAATATAGGAATTTGAAATCCTTAATTTTGTTTTCCATTCACAAATAGGTTTTGTATCTTCAACTTTGTTATGGCTTCCTAAATCAATGACAATTAAATTAATTGAAAATGTATAATAAGATTAAAAATTGAAGATTCTTAGCCCATTTCAAAATAAGCATGACATATTCAGAAAACTACACAAATGGAGTTTCTACATGCATCATATATAATGTTTTGGTATGTTTGAAATTCTTATGTATGGAGATATATAATATTTAGATATTGGCATGAAATGGATGAATAATTTTATTATACTTTTAATATAGGAGATTAGATGAATGTTGTCAAGAATGGATGTAGTTTTCGGATTACTTGGTGTAATTGATAATCACTTCGGTTTGGATTAGCTTGGGTTAAACATAATAGAGATCTTGCATTAGTTTGCTTTTGATATGACACGTAGGGTCTAATCTAGAACTGGACTTCAATACATGTGGGGATCTTGGTTTTTTAATTTTAAAGTGGGAGTTATCTAATGCATTAATTTAGTTGAGAGATATTTAAACCTATTTTTGATTTTGGAAATCATTGATAGCATGTTGATGAGTCCAATTTTGATAAATAAGTTAGGTTGTAGGTAAAACAACCTATTTGTATTTTCTATTATTGGAATAACACCTCATTTTCATTTTGGTAGAAAAAAGGGATGAGAAAAATATTGTTATGATAAAAAGGATCACAAATGGAATGTTCAACAAAGCTCTCTTCCCAACCATAAGATGACAAAAAACTCGATATAATCCCATCATCAACCTTTAAACTTAGTGAAACAAATTACCTAAGGATTCATTCTAATGTTTCATCTTCAATGAAATCCATAATTATAATGTTGTATCTATGGCGAGGTGATTGCGAAGGCAAAGATGGAATATCAAACAAATATTTGGCAATGACCTCTGCATATCTTGGCAATGATGGACTCAATGGAAGGCTTGTAAAAAAATCATTTCAAGCAAAAAAGGGAATAGATTTTGGCCTTGGAGGTGACCATGTTCTACAAGAAACGACAAAATATTATTTCAATGGATTTGAACACAAACAACTTTTGAATAGAGTTGTGAGGGATAAATTTATTCACAATCAATATGAATTCAAGATTTCTTTTGAACAAGAGGCATCTAGGTCACTGTCGTTGTCCTCCACAACATTAGTTTATATTGGGCTATCCTCTAGAAGTGGCTCTAGAAGTTCCTCATAAACATCATGGTCGAGCTCAATCATAAGAGCATGCCTCCTAAGGCTTTGACATGCCTTTAGATAATTTCCTGGATGACACAAGGGATTTTGAAAAAGAGTTATGTAATAACAAATGGGAAAAAATGGAATAGGAAATAAAATAAAAAAGTATGTAAACCTGTGGAAGCGTTGATGGCCATAACAAGGTTTTTTTATGAAGTCAAATTGGAAAGAACAATACAAAATGTAAAGAGGTGAATTTCATGTCCAGCCTTAAAGGCTAAACTAATTTTGGATAAGGTCATATTATCAATAGTAGTCCAATTGAAGATAATATCCTCTTCCTCCATGCAAGACCCAAGGTTCTTCGGGTGTTGGGAGTTTATGGAAAACTTGAAAGTACCATTCCTTGGAAGAATCAAAATCGCTTTGTTTAGTAGAGTCTATGCTAGAACATAAATGCAAAATGTGAGAAAAAAACATTTGTAACATAATATGCGAGGCTGAAGAAAGAACGCTACCTTTTTCTCCTTGAATTTAGGATTCATTTGTTTCAAAAAGTTGACAAGAAATTTTTTTGACTGTATTTTGAACCCATACGTCTCCAAATAGGACTTGATTTCTCTCAACATTTGGAAATCGTCATCATGAAACAACAAAACAAATCCATGGCCCACAAGGAATTTCTTTGCAAATCCAAAAATGGACACAACATAGTTCTACACTTTTACATTCCAACTCAGTGTTACACCAAGGGGGTTAGATACATGTGGGATAGGCAAGTCTCTTAGCACTTCTCCAATGATTAGATTATTTTTTTCCTTTGGGGATTCCTGTCATCATTTGCACATTCAAGGTTTAAGATTTTAAATCCAAAAAAAACATAAAACCCACTAGACAAATGGTTAGAATCAGTTACCTCCTCCCAAAACCTCTAAATCTTTACATAACTTAGAGGCCATGTTTTGGTTGTCACCTTTCCTTCAACAAGACATGGCCAAGAAAGGTGAAATGTTTTGCAAATCAATCCAAGCCTCTTGGGGGTGGCCAAGAGCGAAAGGTTAGGAAAGACATGACAAAATACTTGCTCCTCATCAACCTCTAGACTTTTCTATAGAATCCTTCTCCTTCTTCATGCAACAATATAAGGTTTGGCCCCACATATCTTCATGCTCACCAAAGGATCACTAGAGGAAACCTTTTGAGTTTGACAATTGGGTGAATTTTGAATGGGGCCCTCTCTTGGAGTATGCACTTCCAGATGCGATAATTGCAGTTTAGAAACTATAGGTCCATACCCTGGATCGAAAGATCTTTCAGTTAACCTCTTTTTCTTCCTATTCTCAATTTCCTCATTATTGTTTATTTCATTAGAGGTTAACTTGTCCATGAATCATGGATTAAACATCTTTTTAAGCTATCGTTCAAAAACTAGAGTTGAGTCAAATGGGTAGTCAAGGTAATGTTGAAGATGAAAAGATGGCTAATCCCTAAGGAAATCTTTTTTGTACATTGAGTTATCCGACTTTGGGTTGTTCCATATGTGGAAAAGCTAAGGGATTTCCTCAATGGCTCTTGCTGGAAATAGGACATGAAAGAAATACCTAGTATTCACAGATTGTGGCTACCAGCTCAATGAAACCAATGGGGGTTTCTAAGCTATTTCCAAAAGTTTCGAAACTATAACTAAAGCCACATCTAAACAAGGTAAATGAATGGTATTAGGACCACATCAATAGGATGCTCTAATGTTATTGTAGTTACGTTTCGAAAGAGGTAGTAAAAGCTATTGTGAAAACTACATATGACATGTTAGTATAAATTGCTAATAATTGTTGTTTCTAATTGTTGTCTAGAAAATGCAAGCCAAGATTTGCAATGCATAGCAACACACCTTGTTAAACACATAACATTTTGACATTAACATAGGATTAATGATATTAATGCTCATAGACTATGAAGTGGATAATTCGTAGATAATAGATTTTAATCTTTGAACTTCTTGAATGGTGGCAGGTACAAAAGAAAGTCATAGTGGTTGTAAAGGAGATTGTCTAGCCCACAATTCTTAAGGAACTTGATTTCAAGTCCAGGACCAACAATTTGATGAAACTAGTATCCAGAGTTGTCAAACTATTTTGAAATTTTTTGCAACCATCCCCAAAGATGGTAAACTAGTCATGGTAGTTGTACCACAACAAGAGAATGTTAAAGTTTTTATACCTACGTTTTTTGAAGGTTTCATAATTAACTTATGAAATGCTAGTATAAATGCCTCATGCTACTAGAAATGTAGGCTAGGTTTTGCATTGTATAATGACACACCTTGTTCTAAATGTAAAATTTGATGCTAATATACAAATAGTCAATGCTCATAGATTGTTAAGTCAATAATTAGTAGATAGCAAATTGCAATCTTAGAGCTTCTTGAATGGTGGTAGGTATAAACAAAAGTCATATTGCTTATAAAAGAAACCATCCAACCCACAGTTTTAAAGACCTGAACTTGGCAATTAAAAATGGGAAAGTACAAGCACCTATTCACATTATTTCGACCATCTGTGATGATAGAGGTACTTCTTTCTACAACTGTACAATAGGACCATAAAAACATGATTATAAACATAATTGTAGTTGGACCACAACAACAGGATGCTATATTTGTACCATACGAATTTGACAGCAGGGAAATCAAAGGTTATTGGACTTCGTGCAATTGGTAAGTTTTGGAACTATTTGCAATGACAACCCTAAAACCCTAGTCATCATTATAAATAAGGGAAACACATTACCTATAAAACATTTCTTCAGATTCCAAATTTTGCTTCAAAGCAACCCCTTGGAACTTTGGCGAAATGGACAACATAATGTCATGGGTTTATGTGTAGGGGCTAGTAATGGAAATGCACCCAAAGTTGCCAACATGAATTGTCACAAGTCCAAACGTTCTTATGAAAATAGGGTTTTCAAAGATTGAATTGAAATTCATGATGAAAGACTAATTTGAACATTTTGAAGTTCATTTTTGAATAACGAATAGTATAAATTTTTTGGAATAATTTAGGCTAGGGTTCAAGCTAATGGTGGCATGGGTTAGTGGTGCTTGTGTTCACATTTTTAAGTCAAAAGTTTAGTTTGGCAATGCTTTGAAACATTCCTGGGCTAATCATTTGTTTCATGATCCCACACTGTGCTGCCAAGATTCAAGTTGATACTTCTATAATCGTTGGGTTGTGATGGTTGCTACAACATGTTTTTGTTGGTTTGATCCATGTCTTAATTTTTTTTTGGAACATCAAATTTTTAATTCATATTTATAGCAACAATAGTTTGAAATTTATCCATCAAACTTGAGGGTACTCATTATCTACTACTTGAGCTATCCTTTTTATGATTTAGATGAGGCACATAACAATTTTGGATTAACTTAACAACTGTTGACATCATCATCATCAAATTATAGTTAAGGGTTCAAAAAGTCTTGTTCTAGGGGTTCAATGTGACCCTTCTACATACTTGATCAAATCAATGGTAGTTGTTTTGATTTTTATTTTTATTTTTCTCTAGGTCAGGTTTGGTTTGGTTTGGTTTTCATTTTATTTACAAAAACGTTATTGTGATGTTTCTTGCACAACTCCATGTTTTAGAGAGTATGATCATGCTTTCTATTTGCATGTAATTCCTATGCATATCGCCACAAGTGAGCAACCTTACAAGCTACATAATTTTCAATTACACATTTTGAATTCTTCAAAAATTTGGTAGCCCAATCCAAAGGTATGCTAATCTTTCCATTGTTTTAGGATTTTCACGATACTTTTTCAGTCACTTTCCACTAACCATCACCTTTTTAGCAAATGTAGATCTTCTGACACCTATTGAGAATGTCAAATTTGTAGTAGTTGTTGCAGGCAACGCTCAAATGGTTTTGGCATATGAGGCATAATTCCTTGTGGTTGGTTGATTCTGTATGTAGTAAGCTAATTTGGGATTTTGTTGCACATATGGTAACATCTATTCCGCTACCAAGTTTTGGAAAGAGCTAGATATTGTTCATTGTGGAGAATCTCTTCTTGATAGTACAAGCTCCACTAGAGGGGGGCCTACCTCATGCAAATGTATGTTGACTTAAAATCACTGGTGATGTTTGAGATGTGGAATGATTCCAAAATATAGAGAGTTGCTAACTTTTTCTTAATTGGGTGCAAATGTCATTTGAGCTGCTTGTTTGTAGCCTAGATGTCAACAATGTGCTTCAATTATTCACTACTACTTTTCTTGAATGGCATGTGCTTCTGTGTGCCAACAAGTAAGTGTTCCTTGCCTTTTCTTTCTTTCTATGCTTGTGTGCAGTAGAACATGTGGCCCAAGTTAAGAACAAAACAACTTGAAATCCAATTGTGAACCCTAAGCAAGCAAAGGTCATGATTAGGATTTTAGGGTTTAGGGCTAAGGGCATGATTAGGAATGGTATCAAAAAGTTCATTCTAGATTCCAGTGCTGCTTGTTCCTGGAAATGATAGGACATGGGGAGATTTGTGAGTAGGTACTTGAGCAGTGCTAGTGATGGTGGTAGAGGCTATCTGCCATCTCATGTACCCAATCAAGTGCCAGATGAGTGAATGGTGGCTTGATAGGCAAGTTAAACTTTTACAAAGCTTGTTGCGCATGAATACTACCTTCAAAGTTTTCTTTTTGCAATCTCATAGAGATGTGGTTTGTAGGTAAAGGATAGTGTTGTTGGGTTATGCAAATTTTGAGGAATTGATGTGGGATGGCAGCATGTGTACATCCTGGTCCTTTACAATGCTAGAATTGGCTTCATTGGTGTACCCACTCTGTATCTGATCATGGGTCTGCATTCAGCTGTGGATACTACAGATTTGACGGATGGGGCATGATTCTTTGCTCTTCTTTTTTTAGCACATTTGACTACCATTTCCTTTGGTGGGCTTTCTGCAAGATAAGTTGAGAACATTGCCAAGCAGCGCAGTTGACTGCTCACTAGAGCTTCTTTGTTGAAGTTCTAGTACATGGTCAAAGTTTGTAAGGAGAACAAGTTACATATATTGTAATAGGGTTTAGGGAACCTTGTAGAAATTTATTATGGAGGACTCTATGTCTTTTCACACAGTTTCACCAGTAGAACATGATCTAGACATGTGATTTTGTGTGTAGAGGTAAAAACATCTAATGCGTCATGTGAAACTACATGCATATTACATACAGGGTCAAACTTTTGAGGTTTGTTGACAACGTTTTTAGGTGGCATGGTGGTGAGCCTCGACAATAACCAAATGTACTTCACGGCAGATAATACACCAACATTGCCAGAGCCAGAAGGAAGCCAACTCGGGGTAGCCTTTTTGCAATAGGTGCATCCTAATTTGGTCCAATTGGACTGTGCTCTAACCATAATCCTATTCATACCGCTGTCGCCCTTAGTAAACCACTTTTCAATTGATTAACTTACTTAACAGCGTTTACTAAATACTTTCAATTATTGCAAATTTGTGGAGGAACAAGTAAAAGGGGAGTAGGGGTACCAATGTCATCTTGGGTTGTGTACTAATTTGCATATCAGAATCCATATGTGGATCATCTAAATGCTATAGTGAAGGAGGGCCAGGATGTGCTTAGGAGAGGATTGCTTACTGAGGTTGTTTTGGCCTAGGAAGCGGAGCTCTTAAAGGAAATGCTACGTAGTAGCAAATATCCTCAATGTAACTGTTTCAACTTTTCCTTGATTAATAAAAAGTTTAACATATTTCAAAGTGCTCCAAATATCATTCCCATTTGGTTTTGAAATGAGGAAAGTGACTTCAAAATGTTCCAATCTTACCTTTCAATTTTATAATGGAGAAGTTTATTATTTAATGTTTCAATCCATATTCTTGTTTGAATTTCCAATGGGGAAGATTGATAAGCTTCAAATTGTATAGAGGTTCCCTCTGACCACAGAGGAAAAATGGAAAATTTTCCCTTAATTGGACCATGCAATCGCGAAAGCCAAATTGATATTTTCAAGGCCTCACATTTACCTCTATGAAAAACTAGTAATTTCTGTAGTACTTGTTTAGGCAAGTGTTGAAGACAAAGTCATATCAAACTTTTAGGACAGTTTCCTTCAAAAAGAAAAGTTCTTACAACAGTTACAAAATAGTTGAGGTAGGTTGTAGTTCCCCATTTTCAATCCTCCTCATTGGACTGATGTTCCCAAGGATTTGAAACAAGATCAATTGGGAGGACTTGAGGAAGCACGGGAGCCGGAAAGTCTCCCTGGTAGGTACAAATGAAGAGTTCCCCTGTTTTGTTATATTTGGTTAGCGTTTGCAGCGGTGGATGAGAAGAACCCACTCCTTACACATATAATAAGCACACTAATAAATCTCAACGATTCCGTTCTTCTGCATTAACTAACCTTGCCATCAACCAGACTCTCTCTTGTCTGTACAAGAAAGAACATACCAACAAATTACCCAATTTATCATGTAACTCGGCTCCATTTGGATTGCAGCCTTTGGCGCTTGTGCATTTACAGGCGTTTCTTTTGTATCTTCTTCATCTGGTTTTCTCGTTCAATGTACTTGAAGATGGTCCCGTCATATTGACCACGTATTCCTTCCTTAGGTACATAACCATCTCTGTCCATCAACAATAAGTAAACAGCAAACCACTCCAATTTTTCGGCAGTCCTGCATCAGTGGAAATAACCAGCTTGATGTTGGTTTGAGTTTAGGTCCAGAGAAAAACTGCATGGTGGGTAATCCACAAATATTTCATGACCATTAGGTATATGAATACAGACCAGATTTGCACTCTAGAATTTCTGCTTCGAAAATTTTACATTGACATATAAAATTAGCAAACTATGGAGTGGACTGATAAATCAAATCATGAGATTATAACCCTGTGACTTGCCAACCAAAGGGATCCATGGCGCAGCGATTCGCTTCAGTCATCTCCCACAGTTCTCCAGGCGTCAACCGCGTTTTCTCCGTTTTAGCAAACTTGCTAAATAGTTCTTCAAATTTCTCTGGCACGAACCTGGTTCAAACGTACCAAAGACAAATTTTATGGATCCATTATTATCGACAATCATGTCCCGATGTAAAGAAGCGGATGTCATGCAGATGCAAAATCAAAGTCAACAAAATAATTGCTTGAATCAGACAGGACAATCATCGAACTTAAGTTGTCACCATCTAGCATATCAGCATCAACTGATTTTTCTTAACCAATTTACACTGGTTGCCAAGATTATTGCCCCATGTCTGGGTGAGCTTCAGAAACAGGGATGTCCAGCAAAATGTAGATATCATTCCCGGTCTGTGAGAAAATTTATTATTCCGATAGCGACAAAACCATAAATCCGCGTACTATTGGGCTTGCAGCTGAATACAGCTACCCCAAGTACACCACATCATGTTTTGAGCTACACTCCTAGATTAAGGCACGTAGCTTAATATTTTTCTAGTAATTTTTACCTCCCCTCAGTGTCGTAAACTCCTGAGTCGCTACCATGTTTAGCCCTGTGTATGTTCTTGATGTAGATTGGGAAGAGAGGCGACGGGATCCAAGACTGCACAGGCCGATCATTCCATTCCCCAGGGATCACTCCCAAGACATATATGACAATACTAATTACTGCTTGAAACACGGCGACTAACTATTCATCTGGCTTGGACGAAGACAATATGAAGAATGTACAGGAAAGTCATTCTGTGACCAGTCTGGGCTGTGTAAGGGAACGTAAAATTCTCACATCAAGAGTGACCCAACTGAATGATCCGTTGATGAGCACCATTGCCCAGAATGAGAAAAGCAGGTTGAATCCAATGGCTCTAAAACCTACAAATATGTGTGAACACATATGAGAGTCAATATAGTTATATATGACATTATAGGTATCATCAAATGAAATCATCTGCCGGCCTCAGCTAATTCATCAAGCAGCTTTCATACCACATGAGCCTGCATTCTTCTCAAAACTTGCACTGGCCCACACCTGAATATTAATCTAGTCTTTATTATACCTAGACCAGATTCAATTGTTGTGTACTCATGACTCATGCGGATGGGAAACCAAAAAAATAATAAATGTAAGTGTACTCCTCGTACCCTCAAACGTCTCCCATGGATATATAATGCCATCGTCGTTGCGGTCAAAGAAGGCCACATGCTGCTGAAGGACGGAAAGGCCTTTGGGGTCGTGACCTGGGGTTCCAATTGGATTTTCCACGTCAACTGCCTTCAATGCCCTTGGTACATCTGCAGTGTCACAACAAAATAATCCACATAACAACACATGCTTAATGTTAGACATGATGATTTGATTCGCAACTGTACTAGATATGAGTACGTAGCAATATAATTATTCTGCACCTGCATGCAATTACGGAGTCACCGCGATAACCGACGATTCTTTTTCTACCCGTCATGCAACACAACATGGTGCATGAATAGTGGAGCCGCGTGGAGGCCTTGATTAAAACCCACAATTTGTTTGCAAAATACTAGATCGAGGGAAACTGTACGATCAAAGTTTTTATTACAAGTAATAAGGAGCTCTTGGATGATTCCTTGCGGAAAGTTGTCTTACTTTACCTTCAAGAATAGACTAAAAACGCAAGTAACAGGAAATTGTGCAACACTGGGAGTTCTGCAACATTCCCAGGGAGCCTCACAGGGAAAGTTCAATTATGTCATCTAGAAGGGTACTGTGAACCAATGTCAAAGGGGAACTTTGTAGATTTTCCTTGGTGGAAAGCACCTATTGGGGGAAAAGAATTTTCCCTTTGACATTGGGTCTAAGAGGAATAACTGAGAGCGTTCCCACATTGCACACGAAGTTAAACGAAAACTCCTTTTGTCACCCTCATGACGAATACAGTCAGATCTTCTTTGTGACGGAAGCCCTCCGGTCCTAATCATCGGCTCAGCGATCAAGTTGAACAGTACTACTTGGCGTAAAAGGCATGTACAATTCGCGTCCAGAAACATCCGTGGCCCGAAATATTACCGTATGTCAATATTCCCCCGGAAAATTGCATGCAACGACTAATTCCTGCTCCTGCGTTCCTCGACGCACAGTACTTTAAGAAGGTATTAGAAACCAAAAAGAAAAATATGCACGCACGAGGTTTCGGAATGCTTCTGTCGATGTCGTGTGTGGCGACGACGCGCTTGTAGGTAACTGGACATTTTGGGGCCACGGTCGATAAGTCGGGATCGACCTGGCGAGTCTCGTCCGCTAAGTTACTCCGCATACTGCAGTATACTGATCTGCGAATATGACCAGGGTAATAGGCCGTATGTTGCTGAACAAAACTGATCAACGTTGGAAGGTGAAACGCGGCGCGAGCAATAATATCTCCTCAAGTGCGCTTAGCTAGGCTGATGGTCAAGGCGCTTGGGATTCTAGAGTGAAGCTCAACGTCGACGCTGATGATTATTTCAAAAGAAAAAACGCCAGTGTTCACTGGTACTGCAAGGTAGAGTCAGCTAGTAGGAAAGGGGAAAAAAAGAGAGATCTTCAT
>Ga0209611_10001973_pt1 | contig 35867 bp, 17 predicted proteins | sample S1TSphgellanicum_3_FD_187693 | JGI IMG/M metagenome (GOLD analysis project Ga0209611, IMG submission 187693) | Host-associated microbial communities from peat moss isolated from Minnesota, USA - S1T2_Fc - Sphagnum magellanicum MG (SPAdes) (version 2) | ecosystem: Host-associated > Plants > Peat...
TCCAGAAAATGAAGAAGAAAGAACTAAACTAATTTTGGAAACATTATATGTTCATTTATAGGATGCCTTAATTTTTCTCATGTTTTATGCCTAATAGAAATTCCTTAGGCTATTTTTTTTTTTTTTGTTAATGATAAAAAAGAAGTTAGAAACAAAACACCCCAAATCATGCATTGTACCTTTTGTTATACCAAACAAATGACCATCAAAAATCCAAGAACAAAATTAAAGATGGGCTTAATATTATATTTCAAAAAAAATGAAATAATACCTTTGAAAAAACATGTGAATGTAGAACATTCAATAATTTACAAAAAATTTGAAAAGGAAATCAATCATCCATTGAATGGAAGTGTGGACAAACAACCTACTAAAAAATACCAAATATGTTTAGTTTTTCAATATTTACTTTTAGTCTCAAAAGATCTTTTCAAAAAGGATGATGCAAATCAAAAAATGTTTTTGAAGGATCTTATTTTTTGGTAGTGAATAGTCATTTGCCTTTAGTTTGTGGATATTAGTGTGTGGTTAAAATGTTTGGTTAAAATGTTTGATCATGCATTTGTGTCCTTGAATGCAAGTATTGCCTTCACAAAGGCATTTTTCACATGATGTTTCAATAAACCCAATGAAGAAAACTAAGCATATACATATCAATAAAGAAAAAAATTGTCTTTTACAACCAATGATTTTAATTAGTTGTCATTTGCAACTATATTAATCATGCTTGCAACTATAGTATTGACACTGAATTTTTTTGCATTATATGGTTTTGTGTGCAATGAAACATGCAAAAATATGTATATGTGCTAATGTGAATATGTTTGAATGAATCTTCCTAATAAATTTAAGTAGGCTAGGTAGCCTAAGTTAATATACCTTGCTTAAGCTAGTATAAGTAATTATATAGGTAGGTAGGTAAGTAGATAGGTATAAGTAGTAAGTAGTAGGGAGCTAGGGTAGGTTAATATCTTACAAGTTATATTTGGTAGTTGTTAATAAGTAGTAGGTGTTAAGTTGTAATGCATGTAGGTTGCAATTAAATTTTTTATCCCAAATTTGTTGTCGTCCATTTTATTTTTGCAAACTATAAAAATAAGTGCACAAAAAATTTCTATATATATAATTTGGGATGAGCTAATCAAAGATGTTCAACGTTAATTGAATAATTTTTTTGCAACTAACGTATAGTTTTCATACATGTGATTACGCCATGTGTCCTCATTCCCACCATCCATGAAGTACAAGCTTTGTAATTGGTTTTCAACTATGAAGTTTGTTCGTGCAATTCGTTGGCCATTATGTTGCCACTAAGTGGCCACTATTATACTACTAGTTATGCACTAGTACGCCACTACAAAGCACAACTATGCCACTACGTAGCCGCCCGAATCCCATTAATTGTTAATAATTTTTTAATTAGTAATTAATATATAACATACTTAATTACTACAAAATAATAATTTTAAATTAATATTAAACTATTCATATGAATTCATTAATAAATTTTAAATCATAATTTTTTAATTTAATTCAGATAAGTAAATATCTAAAAATCACTAACTAACCAGCCATTTCAATTTGATTAAGTAATTCAAATAATTTAGCTATAATTTTGTTAATTTAGGTGAATAATTATTGAGTTTTATTTGAATTCAAATCATCAACTATCAAATTAATTATTTTGATAATTAATTATCTGATAGTTATTTCAATAATTAATTATCTAATACTTATTTTGATCATTTATTACATCATACTTGTTTAAATAATTAATTAACTAACTAATTATCTTAATTAATTCTAATAATCAATCTAGATATTTAATTCAAATAATTAAATTTCAAATAATAGTGTCAAATGTTTAATTTAAAAAATGAAATTAATTTTAAAATTTAAATCAAACATAAAATATGTGGGAAATTTTTTTTGTAGTTACAACTCAATTGCAACTAGGGTGTAACTAAAAGATTGAAACCATATGTTTTATCTTCAAAATCTCATTTCACAAACTATATAAAAGAGGCATTTTCTCTTGCATTATAACATTACAATACATGTGTCATGTTGGGATAAGCTTATAGAAGTTGAATCCTAAAGGCAAAACACAAAACAAAATTTTAAAAATTATGTGGCTACTTTTTAATTCATTTACCCTTTTACCTTCCTACCTACTTGCCTACCTAAAGTAAGTAGGTAGGTAAGTAGGTAGGTTGGTATGTAGGAGTTACCAACTTACCTACCTATGGCTATGTATCGACCTAACTAGGTTTTTTTTTTTTTTTTTCCAAAATTCAATTAAATTGCTAAGTGGCAACTTTTGATTGTTCCACATGTTATAATTTAAGACCATCTAAAATGAATAATCATAATGGATGATGGATATCAAATTTTTTTTAAATCATTAAAAAGTCCTATAGTACCACATGTTAAATTTTGATGAATTTGGATGAAAAATGATGCCAACATGACATTATGGTTATAATCATAGGGGAGTTGCATAATAGTTGAAAAAGAATTGTTGTGACAGAGTTGTAATGAGTTGCATTAAAGTGAGATCATATATATGGTGAATTACATATTTTACAAGTCATACAACTTATTTAATAGTAGTCATGGGTGCAGAAATACAATGAATTGCAAATGGTTAATCCAACTCAAAAACTAAATTGCAAGCCCAATTTATTTTTATTTTTTTTCTTAAAGTGATATTTGATTTTAATTTATATATGATCTATTGTTTAATTTATTGAACAATTGATTATCAAATTCATATATCCATGTGAACTATTTCGCAAGGTTTGCAAAATAAAAATATTGGGTCACAAGGAATCATCAACGTTAACATGATGTGGAAAATTAAAAACAACATAATAAATTTACCTAACCCACCATATATAATGGGTCTAAGAAGTAATTAGTTTATATTTTATTATGATCATGTGAAGTGTTAAACATGTTATATTCCAAATTCATAAGATTTATTGTAAAGTTAAGTAAATTTTTGTTATGTTTCTATTATTCCATTTGTGTATCAAGTTTTGATTAAAGATTGAACTTGCATTGACCAATATTAGTATCTCAAAATACAAATTCATATTGGCAATTGTTATTGCCTAATCCTAAAATCTCATATGTTTAAGCCATGATAATGGAAATTGCATTAGTCAAAAAAATTGCCAACCTTGCTAAAAATGAATATAATTGGTGACATTAAAGCAACTAATTTTGCATGTCCTAACTCACTATGCAAGCAATTCAACTTTGAAAATATTGATTTTGATTTCCTTTCTAACTCTAAGCTTATTTTAAAAAATTAAATGAAAATATAATATATTGAAGTTGGATGCAAACAAAAATATATAATTAAATATAGTGTGTTTGAAATATGTGCATATTAAAAAATTAGATAATAGGTTGGGTGAAAATAAAATTCCCTCACCTAATATCTCCCCCCTTCCCAAAATCCTTGTTTAACACAAGTGGTCTATAATTTTAACATGTAGTGTTCTCCTTGGGATAATAAAACAATTTTCAAGGTGTCTATTTGAATATCAACTATTATGCACAACAAGTGAGTATAAAAAAAAAAATTATCAACTAAATTGGTAACCAATGGTATTACTTGGACAATGAAATTAATTAATGCACTAGTTCAAAAAAATTTGAATTGTTTGATATTGATATTTTGTTTGGTCCAAAAAATTTATAAAAAAAAAACCTACATGGCTAGGTGTGAAAAAATAATAATAATTTGCCAACACTGATAGGGACAATGACATCAAACTATTTTTTTTGAGTGATGCAAAACATAGGCAAGTTTACATTTAATTAGTTCATGAATATTAGTGTTAGGGTTTTTCTGGTGAACTATTGGGATGGGCAACATGGTTATTTTGTTACTTGTTTGTAAAGGAGGCATTGGTTTCTTTGGACATGTGTTTGTGTTTCTATTTGCAATTCTTATTCAGTAAATTTGTGAAGCATGTGAAAAAAATGAACGTATAATCTAATTGTTAATGTTATTGTCAAACATCATGTCAATTTTGTTTTGATTTAATCGACCTATCTTTTTCTAGTTGATTTTTTTCAAATAGGATGCATTTATTAATTGTTGGTCAAATGAAAAAATGATTGAAAATGAAATAATTGTGTTGGTTTTTAGGTGGCAATGCCCCCCCTTCTGTGTGTGGTAGTTTGAATGATATGGATTTCAATTTTGACATCAATCCATGAGTATTAAACTTGAAGTTTGCATAAGTTTTCAAGATTCATACATTTATTATTTAATCTATTTATTTCTTACTACTTATATATCGTTTTTCTATCAATTCAATTAAAGAATGTCGTTGAGGGTTTCATGAACTTTCAACCTTTCTATTGCGGTGTATTTTTTTTTAAAATGCAATTTAGAACCACAATTAAGGGTTCATGATTGGGAGAATGATGAAATTCATTAGGGATTTTGAAAACAAATGTTTCAGCAAAACATATGTTGTGTGTATGGGAAATTATATAGTGTGATTTAGATTTTATGTTTTTTATGTTGGGACATCCAAATGTGTTTTATGTTTTTTATTATATGTGGGTTTCATAGGGATTCCAAAGGGGAGGCAATGGGCTACATTTGTAAAACTTTCTAAAATTGAACTTTTTACATGTTGAGTTTTGCCATATTCTTAGGTTTTCACATTCATCATCATTGGGAATTGTTGGTTTTATGTTGTCTCTGGATTCAGTGTTTCCAACAATGCATGTGGATTGTGGTGTGGGGATTTGGGAAGTATTTTGTTTTGCCAAAGTAGGTTAGTTGATGTTCAAGAAAGTGAAATTGGTGTGATTTAACCCCTATAAACCCATAACCAATGTTTTATACATAGTTAGGATGGTTTTTGTTTGAATTTATACAAATTATTTTCTTTAATTTTATGTATTTTGGGGATCTGTGTAATTTGTGTTTCCAGGATATGTAACATTGGTGTGGAGGGAACTTGTTTTTGTCCCTATTTTTTTTGTTACACACCCATGTTGTCCTTTGAAGAACCCCTTTCAACCATTTTGTTGTCCTTTTCATTTACCCATCACTAAATAATGCACCCAAATATATATATATGCATGGTGTCCATCCTTACACTACTACCATTTTTTTAATGCATTTTTCATGTTATGAAAAATTTAAGAATGGCCATAAATAGTTGTAAATAATGTAAGGTGAAATAATTTAAAACAACGAAAAGTAGTCTTAGAATAGTTGAAAATAGATTAACATAAGTAGTATTATTATATTAGCAAAAATCTTATCCATTTATTAAACATTTTCTTTTTCAAAAAAATGGTCATTGAAATGTTATTGTATAATGATATTCAAAAAAAAATTGTTCAAATGATTTTGCACTTTCAAAAGGAAATAAAAGTAATTTTGTACATTATTGAAAATAAAATAAAATAAAATTATAATCATTTCATTTGGACAAATTTCAATAAGATATGAATTTTCAAAGTTTACATTTTTTATAATGTTTAAAATGAAGTATTTGATAAATAAAATGCAATGTAACACATTATCACAACAAGTGTGGTGGTTTGATTGTAAGAGTGTTTGCCTTCATCCTAGAGGTTAAAGGATCAAACTTCACAAATGGTGTGTTTATGGTCAACAATGATAAGTTGACCAAATATTCTTCTTTGTAGTTCTTTAAAGTATGTGTTTACTTAGGTTGATTACATGACCTACGCACTTAAATTAGGTTTTTTAATCTAACATAAGTAATGACACGTGTCAATAATTCATAGGTTGAAAATCATGAAATTATCAAATATTATTAAATATTATATTAAATATTAAATAATTTAAATTTAATTGATTTCCATGCTACCTCATTAATAACTAGCAAGTGTAATGGCGTGGTAAATTTGTATTTCACTAAATATTAGTGGACCAATTCTTTGTTCATAACAATTGGTCCTTATTCACTAAAGGATTGATAAGTTTCGCCATGATAAAAAAGTCCAAATTCACTCAAAATCTAATGAAACCCTAAATGAATTAGGATGCATTTTGGTGTAATGTATGGAATGTGGATTATTAACTTTTGAACATACCAGCTTAATCCCTTTGATCCTAAAATCAGATTATTATTATTATTTTATACTATTGTTGGGTAATTTTAAAAACTTTGATATCATCTAGTCTTGGTTTTGGGTCCAATGATTTTTATCTGATGTTTACATTAGCTCATACCACATAGACTGATAAGGTCCTTGCTACCAATGGATTAGACCACACTAGTTGAGAAGGAGGCTTTATAGGATTTTTAGAGTTTTTGGGCACTCGTGAGGCCACATTAATTATCCCTTTCTAAGATTTCAAGTGAAATCCTGAGACTTACATTATTTTTAACATTTTTAAGGTTTTGGGGTTTGAGAAGATGGGTTTTTTAGTTTTGTGAAGGATGAATCTATGTGTTTTTCGGTCACTTAGTTTAGATATTGTGTTCTTGTGCATAGAAAGAATTCAACATTAGTGAAAATTGTATTAACAAGAGGTAGGAATTGAAAAGAGCAACAACAGAGTGGTAATGTTGGTTGGGTTTTTTGGTTGGGTGGGTTGTATCATAATTTCATGGAGTTGAATGGATTTTGAAGTAAAGGAAAATTAGGGTGATGCAAGATTCGTATTTGTTTTTATAGCATGTAAACAAGATGGGGAATCACTATAACAAAAGGTGTCCTTGTACGCCAAGTGATTTCATTGGATTTTGAATGAATTCACTAATCTAGTGAACGGGGAATAGTGAACTGCACCCACATTTTGTAATAGTGAGTTGAATGAAAGAGGATGATTGACATGAGATTATTCTTAAAAAGTTGGTGAAGAATGGGGAAAATAAAAAATGCATCAACTATGGTAGCTTCGTGAGTCTTTATTTGCTATCAAACTCTTCAACATTAATTGTAGTAAGCAAAAGAGGATCACCAAATCCAACATTCCTTGCTTTCCAAGTTGCATATTGATAGACAAACACACATACAAATAGACAATGTCTTATGGAGTTCCACAATACAAAATTCCCATTCCTTTGATTCTCACTTATGTGTCATTGATCTCTTTTGAATGCAAGCTACAAGGAATCTTCAATATTCTTTGGGGTTCTAGTTGAAATTCTTCTAGGGCTTTCTAGAGTTACAGAATTCAAAATCATTTTTGAATCCCACATCAAATTGTTGATGATAGTTGAGGAGATTTTTTGTGATGCCTTCAATTGAATTTGCTAGAAAATCCTATTTCTATGTTTTTCATGACACATGGACCATGATATGCTTACACCAACTTTACAACATTTGTGTGTACATTATGTAACGGAATGTAGTAAGTATCTGATCACATTACACCTTTGTGACCTTAGACTTTTATGTATGCCATGATGAATTACTTTGGCAATGTAGCCTTATAGGTACATGTCATGCTACATGACTCATTGGCTTGCATTATTGTAATCTGTCGCTAGGGATTATTGGTGTTATTTCTAAGGGTGATTTTTTTTTGAAATGAGGTTTTTTGATGCAACAAAATTATACTAGGCCATGAAGGAGAGGTTGGATGACAATTGTTTCATTCCACATGTGACATTAGTTCTCTCTATAAAGGATGGTTTGCTTTTAATGTTTGTGGGAATAACTGTTATAATTTTTGTGTAATATGTACAACAACTTTAATTGAATCTACTTGTATAGTTTTTGTGTAATATGCACAACAATTTTGATTGAATCTATGTGTCCAATCTGTGCAGCAACTCTACTTGATTCTATTTGTAAATTGAACCATTGGGTCAAGAAGCAAATTGTTTCTTCCATGAATACAAAATTGTATACCTTTCAAATATTTGTTCCTCTTCACATGAATGGGTATTGTTGTTTGAGAGGGTGGGGAAATTGGATATTTCATACTTCATGGAGTTGCCAAAATCAACAAATTCATGTGTTATTGCAATCATTGACATAATAAAATAGACTTGAGCTTTAGACACTGAAATTATGACTTTAGATCTTGTAATAGGCCCCTAGGTAATGGAAAACATGCAAGGGTTTTACAATAAATTTTTTTTTAACAGATGCAGTAACAACACAAAATTTCTATGGTTGCATTCAATTGCTTGTAAAAAGGAAGAAAAACATAACAAAACTTTATAACATAAGCAAAATGTACATTAACATATTCCATTAATTGTGGTGGATTATGGGCATAAATTAACTTGAGGTATACATGGTTTTTTTGGAGTGTAGAAAGCTTTAGCTTATTCCTCAACCCTTTCATATTACTATCTTGGTGTTCATAACCCTCCTCTTCCTAAAGGAGTGGCAATTCAATATGAGCTTACATGTGAGACAATCTTTTGTTGGCCTATGTTCAATGCAACATATTGATTGGTGTCATGTTTAATTGTTAATCTCATTATAGGTAAGGTTAAGGATGAGTTCAAGCTTGATGGTACACACGTGAGTCTTAATTATGTTACTCCTTTGTAAGGGCATTTACTAATGTGCATCAATGTTTCACTTTCTTTGTGGTGAAGCAAGGCAAGTTGTTGCTCTAATTTTTTTGCCTTGTTTTTTGTTTGACATGTGAACAAGATATCAATTTTGCATAAAATTAGACATAATGGAGGTTGTGGCTACATTCAGTTGCTTGCAGAGAGGAAGAAAAACATAACAAAGTCTTCCAACATTTGAGAACATAGTCGTTTTTCTCATTGTTTTCATTTATGAATGATTTTTTAAAAATGCATATAAAACTAAGTTGGAATCCAATTAGAAATATTGGGCAAGGTCTTTTGGTTATAGAAATAACATATTTTCTTTTGGTCATAATTTGCATGTTATTTGTTGTGATTTTTTACATCAAAATAAAGTAATTCCTAATATTATGAACAATTCACTATTGCAAAAACGTGTGAATTGAAGGACAAAAAATTGAAGTCCAAGGTATGGAAGATGGATTTTATGGTGCTTGGTTTATTATGATAATTCTAAAAAGATTTTTAGAAAAATGTTTCATCAGATATGATGAATTTGTCAATGAAAATGACAACTCAAAACATTTACTTGAAATGGTACAAATCTCACAACTCCAACCAATTCCGCCAAATATAAATAAGAAGTCATGGGTAAAAAATGATGTAATTGAAGTTTATGAGTCTGATTGTTGGTGGGTTGGAAAGATTATAAAATACTTACTTCGTGAAAACAAATATGTTGTAGATTTTCCTAAAAGTTCACAAGAAATGCAAGTTGATGCATCATGCATACATATTCATCAAGATTGGGTGCAATCAAACAATGTGCATGATTTTACTTGGGAGCTGCACATCATTGGCATGGTATGCATTATATTTCATTGAACTTCTTTCCTTTTTTTTGAAATTTGATTTTCAACTTCTTTTAGGAAACATGCATGCATGAAAACTTGATTATTGGTTGTTCTGTGCACAGGAAGATTCAAAGTTTATATAGGAACAATTTCAAGTTCAAAACATTAAAAAAAAAAAGATGGAATGATTAGCAAAAAGCTTCATTGATTGCAATTGAAAGCATATTTGAAAATTTCAATTGCATTGCATGTTAAGAAAAATACATTAACCAAAGTAGGACATTTTTTGCTAATGGATCTTTGTAAAGTGCTCAGTATCAATGAGTGTGAATCCAATCATTTATTTTAAAAAATGTTCAAACATGATTAAAGTCCTATAACTTGGTATAAAACTTGTCACAAAATAGCTAAAGTTGAAAGAACAATGTATTCTTTTAAAAATCATTGTAAATTTGCTTTAGATCTAATTAAAATAGAAAAAGAGATAGTAGTGTCTTGGAATAGCACACAATGTCAACAACAAGCATGCATTTTAGACCTCATAACATTAACAAATTGTAGCAAAACAAATTGGACAATGAGGCAATTTCCTTGCTTGTAGATTATTCATCTTCCTCGATCATAAAGCTCTGGAAATGGTTTAGCTACATTTTCCAAGTATCTACATTTTCACTTGCACAGAATGCCAACAAGACTAGAGAAAAATAATGTCCATCAATCCACTTTAATATTGCAAATTCTTGCATATTACATTTTTTTTGCTACTATTTATGCTTTGAATGAAGTTTTTGGTTGTCATTTTGTTGTTGTTTATGTTTTGCTATAAGAGATAAAGACAAGTGTTCTCAAGTTTTGTTGATTTTGTTGAGTTTTATTGTGAATGCTCGATAAGAATTGCAATTCTTCTTGCACATTGTTTTCTCTATTGTTATTATGTCTTCAATGAGAATTTTATATCATCATTATGAAATAAACCAAACTAAAACTAGCAACCAGGTGGATATTACTATTAACGACAATGCCTGCAAATTTATTATTTAAGCAGATATGTGATTTGTAAAAGCCACAATCTTGAATCCGTTTTGTTCCCCAAGTTCTGGTAGTGATGTGACTAACCACATCTAAGTTTAACCTTGATAATATTGTAGATTGCAACTATTTACATTTGGAAAACACTTGTTTCAACAATTCAAGGGTACTCCCTAATATTTGACATTAGAATAGTGAGTGTAATTATCTCTTTTTTTATTATAGACATTTACAACTAAAATTAAAGTATTACCTTGTGGCACCAAGGTAGTTCCAAGATGCAACTACCTTAGGGTACCGACCAACATTATATTTATAGATGTGACTAGGTTTTGTGTATGTGGTACAAATTGGATGTAAGCAAGATAAAAAATCAATTATTGTTAGATACATTTAATAACACCAAATACAAATGATAATGTGGTTTTTTTGCCACTTGTAATATGTGTTCACAACTACACACGATAACTCCATACACCAAGTGTGGTGTCTTATTTAGCATATTGTGTTGCAAGTATATATCAAAGTTGCAATCTAACAAGCAAATTTTTGGTAATAGGTACAAATAGACTATAATTAAAATGTAGGTTGGTAATAAGTAGGGATGGGGTTGGTAATATCTCTTAAATCGGTAATAATTAAGTAGGTATTTTCTAATTGTTACATAATAGGCCAAGGTAGGTTTTAAATACGCTTGAGGTAATCCTTAATTAACCCTTTGGCGAACACACCTTAAATAGTCTTTAAATAGGTTATGTGGCCTTTAGCTAGCCCTTGGGCATGGCTAGTTCATAAGTTCATGGTTGATGATAAACATATGGTTAAAGGTGCAAGTACATAGATAGGAGCCAATGGATTACTTTACAAATATATTGTGAATCCTTTTTAATTTTTTTTCATTTTTTCATATGAAAGAATTTTTGAATGAAATCTTTTGCAACTTGTTAGTAAAAATACATATAATTGCCCCAATAGATCTCACATTTTGTGTTAATCATTGTTGAATAAATACAATTTTTTCAAAATGTGTAAATTTTGCCAAATTTTGCATTTCATTTTGAAAATTTATCATAATTTTGAATCATACAAAAATATGTTAACTACTTTAGGTTTTTGTTTTTTATATCATGAACTAAAACTTTGTTTTGTATGTCATGCACAATATTACAAGTCATTTACATGTGGTAAAAGGACTTTTGAAAATTTAAAAATTTGAAAAATACTTTGAATTTTTAAAATTTTAAAATTCCATATATTTTAAATTGTGAGTGTTTTTTGAGCTTGGGTAGTAGGTTGTTATCATCTAAATTTCTTTACCATCAAAATTATGTTATTACAATAGTCCTTTACCTAGTCTTTTGTAAAATTAACCACATCTGATGCAACACCTATTCAAGTTCAAACATCCTTCTAAAAACCAAAACCCAAAATCTAATTGAATGAATTTTTAATTTGAATTTTTCAACTTTCATTTTAGTCATTTATCACAACTTGGAATGATTAACATAACTTTAAAATGTAAAAAAAAAAACGTATGTAAAAAAGTTCATAGTTTTCACCACTATTTGACATGGTTTTTGGTTCTTATTTTTGTACTCGCACCTTTAAGTATGTCAACAACATGTAAATAAACAAGTTAGATTAATATGTAAGTAAATAAGTAAATACATAAATAGATAAACATACATAGGTAAGTTGATAGGTTGAGGTTAATTAATACATAGGTTGGTAGGTAATTAGGTAGATGTATGAAAACATCTACCATTTATTTACTACAATCTACCTACCTATCATTCATTTTCTTATCTACCTATGTAAGTAATATTTAAGAGAGATGAAATAAACATGTTCATAGTTATAAGTTGAGACTTAGGCATGCGATTCAAAACCGACATGTATGATAGAGTTAGGAAACGACATTTGGAATGCTTCCAACCATATGATAGAGCATGGAGTTCAAGAAATGAATTGAATGAAAAATGGACAACAAAAATCTCTTCTTTTTTTCACAAAACACAATGTTGTGCCATGTGTGGAGTTGTGAAACTTCTCAATAGAATGAAACATTACAAAACCTTGCATAACATGTATGACAATGTCGCAAATGAAAATTTAAATGACTACATGCACTATGGCATGGCAAATCTTGCAACGACACCTTACACAAGCTGCAATAATACAAAGATGGTGCACCTTTGCATCAATTGTCATTCCAACAAAAAAAAACCTTTGAAACACATCTTATGTTGTATACTAATCACCTTCATACATGGCTGTACATTGCTCTCAACACACCCACTCCATCTCCAACTTTTGTCTTTTCTTGACATTAGCATGCACATGGAGTCTAGGAATTAGGGCTTCACCAAAGGCCAAATTGTGGAAACAAGTTTTCTAAACAACTCTTTTTAAAGTTGGGATGGCCTTTTAGGTTACAATTACAACACAAACGAGATCTAGATAGATCATCGAAGCCAATACCATCATAGAATATACACACAAACCCTTGGTTCCAAACACACATAACCATTTTTTAACAACTAGAAAAAAATAAAAGCATGTGCATTCTCACACCAAATGTGACACAAGATATCATTGAAAGATAGCCTACACACAACACAACATTCACAACCATGGACATACCAGAAGCAATATATAACTTAACTTTTTAATTTGACATGCATGAACGAAAAAAAAACAAAACAAAAAAAAACAAAGATTATTACATAGTTGGTTGTATGGAATGATATGGAATTGATGGCAACATCTGAAGCCATGACTGTGGAAAAAACCACATTGAACCTTACAACACAAGGTCTTTCCTTGGAAACAGCCTTGTTCCCATTTTTATTCTTGCATGGACATGAAGTTTATGATGGAAAAATACCCTTTAATGATTACATAAAATATAAAATGAGTGCATTCATCCTTCACATTGTACAAGCCATATTTGCTTTATATGTATGATTTTCAACAATCTTTACAGTTAATCAAACAAACCTCAAAACATGCTTTAAAAACGACCTTAAATTTTTTTTTACAAAAACCACATATGAACTAGGAAAATGCTTTGAAACAACTTGTCAAATACAATCTCTCGTCTAACATAGTAGGTATTCCTTGATGCCACAAAATGCAACTACAAGATTTACTATGCATGGTTGAACAATTTGGAATGCCACATTTTTTTTTAACATTAACAACGAATGAAAATAGCTCACTCCGATAGGAGCAAATTGTTGACATTGAATAAATTATAAAACATATACATCCATTAATGGATTGGAAAGATTACCCAATTGAATGTGTTGTACTTTTCCACACAAGAGTCAAAAAATTCATGCAGCAATTATTATTATCACCATATCAACTACTTGGCAAATTGAAAGAATACATTATACACTATGAAGTTCAACATTGTGGATTATTACATGCACACATTATCCTTTGGGTCGTAGAAGATGATGTTCAATGAATCACAAATGAAATCATTGCATTCATTCCCGCAACATTAAATGAAAACGTAAATGAATTTCAAGAACCCATAGACCCCATGCAAATGGCATTTTACAAAATGGTAATGAGAAAACAACTTCACATTTATGGAAATAAATGTAACCATAAAACCTTTCAAAATCAATGCAAGTATGGGTTTCCTTTCAATGCACATTCTAAGCACCATTCAAAATTCAACAACTACATGAATCGTTGGGAATATTACCAACCAAGATATGAAGATTGTAATGTTGTGCCATACCATGAATCTTTACTCCTTTTATGGGGTGTTTATTTGAACATTCAATGCATCATTTCTTCCTATTGGTCATATTATCTTTTCAAATACGTCATGAAATGTGAACCACATGGAACAATTAATTTGAACAAAAAAAATCAAAACGTTTAGGTTTAAAAGATGTATTAGACACATAATTACAATTCATTTCTTCTCTTATTATCAAGAAACTTGTTTTTCTAATAAAAGCTGCACTCACCTGTCTACAAATACCTATGGTTAAAAAAAGTAAAATTGTAAGATACATTGATTCGAAACCTCTTCAAATGTGCACAAAACTAAAGTCAAGAGTTATAAGGTTTCATCCCATCGATGCATACAGTAATCGGCCTTCACAATTTGAAAACATGACTTTCTTTCAATACTTTACAAAATTTGAATATGACAAAATGCAACATTCGTCTTTGCAACACTACCATGATCAAGATAACCTAAGGAATTACATTTACACAACCAACACATTAACAAGATTCACAAATTTTCATCCCACACATAACATTGAAGCATTTTTTTACAACATTTTTTTACAAAAAACAAGATTTTGAAATGAAATCGAATTATTATCCGCATCAATACATAAGAGAACGTCACATTCGTGGCCTTTTATTAGAATCAAACACCATCAAAACATTCTTGATGGAATATGCACATAGAAACCTCTTGGAAATTGAAAAATGATCACAATTGCTTGAAGAATTATTAAAAGTCTATCCATATCTTGACCCACAACATGTAACATCAAAATTAAACAACTAAAATTTTTTCTCACATTCAACAACTACAAAAAATGCAACCTATTCCAAAACCATTTGAACACAAATTTCATCCACACATTCCCATGATGAAATTCAATGATGAACAACAATGAGTGTTTAGTTCCATTACTAAAATCCCACATGGTCTACACCTTCTAATAGGCACACCTAGAAGTGGCAAAATGTTTTTCATCAAATACATCACACAACATTTCCATGTGCATGGTAAAAATGTGTTATTATCAACGATAACAAATGTTGTTGCACTTTGTTTGAGCACCATTATAATTATAGTGTATACTGCATTCCACATCCCAACACATGGATATTTATCTATCCTTCCTAAACCTCACAATGTCATAGAAAAACTCAAATCCACAAATGTCATCATCATTGATGAAATGTCAATGATGACCAGTAACATGTTATGTGCTATTGAACAACATCTAAAACAAACAATGCGTGTTGAAAACACATTTCAAGCTTTTCAAACAAAATTAATATTATTAGTTGGTGATCTAGTTCAACTACTAGCAATTTGTAAACACACATTATGAAATAACAATATTTTGTGCAAACCTTGCCACATCAAATCTCTGCCATCTTCGAAAATATTGCAACACCACTTTCTTTCCATCTCCATGCATCACGCCAAAAATCTTGAATACTTATAATTCCTCAACATCATATGAGTCAAAAAGCCAAACATTGTTGGAATTAATAAAGTCTTATCAAAATGCTTCATACAAAATCAAAATATACGATCCCATATTGACGTAACCACAACAATTCTTTGTACACATAAAACAAATGTTCAAAAATACATCATGGTTTCAAACAAACAATTTTTAAATAGTGAAACATATGAAATAAAAAATGAATACAAATGTAGCAAACATTGAACACATTCAATCATGGTTACATGACACATCATTCAATCATATAAACAAAATTGCCATAGGTGCCCTTGTCATGTTCATAAATAACATCAACATACCAAAAGGAGCTATTAATAGGAGTACTGCAATATAGTCACATCCATATTTTTCAATATTGAAAAAAACATTATAGCAATAGAAGTGCAATTAACAAATAATTTCACAAAAATTAGTTTTGACAAAAAATACATTCTAACACAAATATATTTATGATGTAAACTATTACAAGGCATCATTTTCAATTACATTAGCACATGCTATGATTGGGCACAAATCACAAGGTGCAACAATTACCACAAAAGTACTCATTGACATACAAGACATCTTTGCACTTGGCTTGACATATGTGATGCTTTCAAGAATCACAATCAAGCAAATTTGAAAATAGTTGGGACTCTAACTCCAAATGATTTTGCTCCATGCAATTTTGAAGATGACTAAATTCCTCTAGTCACATTTGAAAAAAGCAAAAATTTCATAACATTATGTGAATATTCCCCCATTTCACCTATTTTAACACTTCAATTACATTAACCAAGAAATTCACTTTTGCACAATTCTTTTATCCACCAAAAACTTCAATTTTGCATATTACATGGGAAGGCTTATGCAATATGGAAAATAGGGTTCCACATCAAGGATTCCAAATATCCATTAAAAAATCCAAGTCAACATTTTGCCTGTTGCTAAAACCATAAGTACATCATATTCCCATCACCAATCCTCCCTTTCCATAGTCGTTAAATTCATTCTAAACAACAATTTACACAAATGTCTTATTCAACTCATGACTTTTTGCTTGCTCTATTTTTAAAAAGTTCCATTTGTAATATTGTAGTACTTTGGTCGATTCAACATTAATTATATTATTTATGTTTTTTTTTTTCAATTTAATAATTATTACATGATTGTGTGAGAAGTTGAAAACATCTTAGTTGTCACATGTCGAAAGTGTTCCCTAGGTAGGGTAATTTAGTGAGATCTTTAGGGCAGAAAACATAATCTAATCTGAAAGAGAGGAAATTATTTTGTAAAGCATTGATTACTTTGGTTGTTATGCAGGGCAAGTCCCTATTATTAGGGATTTAATGTGTGGACCTTGGGTTCCACCCTCGGTGTTCACATAATAAATCCTTGACAACAAAGACTTGCCTTATTAAAAAACCATTCTTTGTTGAAATGTTAAAAAAATATTTAATATTTTTTAACGAAAATATGAATAATTATTTTTAAATATTAAATTGAGTTTTTAAAAATTAATCAAATATTAAACAATTGATTGTTGAATTGACCAAGGTACTATGATAAGCCAATTGCAACTAATATGAATTTAATTTCTCCTTACTATGCATATATTACATGTTTCCACAAGACCAATAAAAAAGGAGCTCCAAACCTACTGCAACTTCATCCAAAGTTTAATGTTGAAACAATCATATTATTCTTGATAAAAATATTGTACCTAGTGTTGCTAAATCCAAATTGGCCATGACCTTGTAGTTATTAAAACCTTGCATAGTTCATTCATTTCATCTTGAATTTTTTTTCATTTTCTCACTTCTTACCATCCTTTCATGTGAGTTTCTTTTAATATGTGTCTTTCATTGTTGCAAAACTTCATGCTGCATTTTCCATTTGACACCTCTTTACTTTTATTATCTCAACTTTGAAATGAACTCAATGATTTATCCTTAAACATATTTCTTCACCTCCTCGCACCAACGGAGGGCCTTCAGGGCCCTAGTGGCTCGTTTCAAGTCTCAACATTCACAAAACACATATGACTCATGAGGCCTTAAAATTTCAATACTTTCAATTCTCAGGCGCCACAAGTCGTGACTGTTTAGGTGCCACGTGTCATGATTATAATATGACACGTGTCGATAGCCGCCTCTAAGACGCCAATTTGGCAAGGTTTTTTGGCCACGTAAACCAGGTACCATCCTGGCAAACTGGCCCTCCAAAATGTTTCATCCAGTTAGGTTTTCATCCAATTAGGGTTTGGTGCTTACCTAAGTTTCCCTGAGAACTGAGGTCAGTTGCTCTCTCTCTCTCTCAATTCCAGAAGCTCACTTCGATTCGACTAGACCGCCATGATTATGTGTGTGTGTGTGTGTGAGAGAGATGTCTTTAGTTCTCCCATTTTTTCCATTACGAAGTTGTCGAGAAGATCCTGATTTTGGCTATGTAGCAGATATCTGCAGAATTGAAAATTTGCGCATTGCTTCAGGAGTGCTCGAGGGAGAGTGTCATCACATCAAGCCAAATTGTTCAAGGGCTTCTCGTGCCTTCTAGAGCAAGGCTGATGACATTGCTCTTGACATTCTTTATGCATTTGGGTCCTGAAGGGATATCCAGATCCACTATCTCTCAATCTGAACCAACATTCTCAAGTGATCTAGACACGTCTGTCATTTTCCCACAGGGAGGTATGAAGAACGTTTTTCTTGCTCTGTCATTTCTCTTTTAGTCCCTCGGGAATCGGCTGTCGAGTTCAAAACACCAACCTGCCTAATTGTTGCAGGGCAAGGGGTTTAGGGTTTAGGGTGCAAGGCAAAAAAGGAGGGGCGAATGAGCACAGCCTAATTCCAAGCCTTGTCATTGAATCCCTGTGGCTATATGGCAATCAAAGGAGACCTGCACATTGAAGCGAAAGGTGAGGACCCATCATCCAAGAATTTTTTGTGTTTAGTCTTATTGGTGAATTTATCAGGAGCCTTCGTGATCTTGCCATGGATGGGTAGCAGCTACCCACATTTTTATACATTTGTACAAGCAAAGCTTGTGAGGATCTTTTTATTTATTTTTCGATGTGAAGCCTCAACTATTTGTTGGTACAAGATCAGTGGCAATTGAATTTCTTACATTTTCTTTCATGGGCACCCAATAAAATGATTTTTTGAAGGAAGTGATGTCGGTTTTACTCTTGGCACAGGCTAACTTGAAGTGTAGTCTTGGCTGCAAGCATAGATAAAGCATTCGCGCTGAAGCTCTACTCAGTTGAAGACACTGCAATGGGATAAATGAGCAACTGGAACAGGGTTTGATAAGGTGAAAAATCATGCACATGGTGCAATCAGTGCTCTCAGCTCAACATGCTGATTGGGTGAATTTCATGTGCTGGGGCTCCAGCAGAACTGGCCAAGCAGTAGAAGAAGGTGCTACAGAAAACATCCAGCTCCTTCTGGAAGAGTTACTATGCTGCTGGTGAACTGGCAGAGTGATGCCCATCTATGTCTGAGTACTTGACATGATGTTTTTTCATCATGAATTAGTAGCAAAAGCCCACAAATGATGATAGAAATTCAGAACAACCACATTATCGCTCTCCTTACAGAATGTGCAAGCTAGGGGGCAACCACATCAAACCAGGCAGTGAAGGGCTTTACTCATGTATCAGACAGCCTTGATTACCTGGCGCTTAAAACTCCACATACTTCCTACAAGGCGAAAATCTATGTGGAGGAGTCAGAGCCAGGCAGCTGGCTCAGTCCCCCTCTTTCAGTACATCATACTCCCATGGGACCAAGGAAGGTAAGTCTCTTTGACACTCTTCCCTGTAAGCTCTTCTATCCTGTATTCTTGAGAGGATGGAACATGAAGTTCAACCTCCTTCGCTGCAATTTCAATTTATATCAATAATAGCAAGTGTTGCACCTTTCAGAATAACTACCATGATCTGTTTGATGAGTGGCCAATTGGCCATGAAACTGGGATTTGGTGCAAGTCTTTTCCCAACTTGGTTTTGGCAAGCACTTAATTCTGGCTAGGTGCTCTGTGGCCATGTTGGAATGATCAATTCTTGTTTCTGTACAACAGTATAATCTTTTGTAGATGGTTTGTTGCGAGTTTCTTGCGTTGCTGAACAAATGCCAAAATGCTTTTTGGATGGCTGTATTGTTCTGAAATCATGTACCTCTGGTGATCAAAACTTAATGAACTGTAGGGTGAAGCCCTACTGTGGGGGCATTTCCAGAGTAAGGGGTGGCCTAGGATGAGGTGGTAGCTGGTTGTGGCCCTGGATTCGGGAATGTCCCCCACCAGTGGGCTTTACCCATAATATAGCCCAAGAAAAAGGCTATCATGAACCTAAACATGCATAGATCACAAGGTGTAGGTGGGGTAGGGTTCTTACATCTACTCTTTAAGAGTAGCAAGGGATCTTACACCTAAGTACATGTAAGATCCCTCCCATTCTTAAGGAGTAAGTGTAATATCCCTCCTTTCTGCAAGGGATATTTATGGGTATAAGGTGACCTCCCAATACACAAGGAAATTTCTCTGAATGCTTCATGCACAGACAATTTTCAGAACAGGTTGAAGTTGGAGTTATTTGTGCAATTTGTGCTTGTCTTGATAGTTTTGAACTTGGTTGGACCTGGTGTACTAAGTGTACATGTTTTCACGGTCTACCATTTTTGCTTCTATGACCTGTTGATTTTCTGGGAAATCCAATAATGTTTTATTTCCTCCCAGTGGTTCTGTCAGACTGCCTTGCTTTAGGAAACTCAAAACTGTTGATATTGCTATAACATTTTACTGCTTTTAGATTGCTTTTGTTGTTGCTCTAGTAATGTAAATTGTTACCCTATTGCAAGAGCAATAGTCTCAAAAACATATATGTATGTCATCAAATACCCCCACTGAACAGATGAAGGGCAATCATTTGATAGAATTCAGATTCTGAGGTTTAAAAAAAAATATGCCAGGTATGGATATTGTGGCTTTTTGAGGCTTGCTATTGCCTTGTCAGGTACTTGGCTAGTGCTTTGCTTCCACAAGGTCATCGTCGCTTCCTTCACCTGGTATGCACAATTTATTTTTAGGGTGCAGTTGCAGGGTGTGGTTCCTCATAACAATTGTTACTCAATCAATTTTGGCTTCTGGGCCTCAGTTTGATGTTTGGTGTTTCAGTTATAAGCTGTGCAACTCCATTGCCAAGTAACTTTTATCTGAATTTTAGAATCCAGTTACCATGCCACATTATCTGGTCTGGCATGCAGCTGTTGAATAATCAATTTATTTTTTTAAATCGAGTTCAGCTTTAAAATATGTGATTTATGTAATTTTTGACCTGATATTATGCTGGAATATATGTTTTTGACAACGATGAATGATACTAGCACTTAATGTCCGTGTGAAAAGATTTCATTAAAATAGAAGTATTGCATGATTTTCATACCTCACCAAAGTTCTTGGTGGCCACTAAGAGATTCCCACTTTATCTGACAACTTAAGTGAGTTGGAGTCAACATTAGAGGTATTGTCAAGCATGGGTAAGTAGCTGATTGCTGAATCACATCCCAATTAGATATTGACACATAGAAATAAAGAAAATGATGGGCCCTGAACATAATTGTCACAATTGTCACAAGTTCACCAAAAATTTACATTGACAGGCAATTAATTTCTTTTACTTTCTATGTTTTGGACAAGTAATTTATAGAAAATTTAATACTTTAAAATGTCATACAATTGTTGCTGAACCTGAAAAGGCAGTTACAGTAGTCACTGATGCATTCAAATAATTTTTCATGTGAGTGATATTGATTTAGACACACAATCTACAAATGGTTTGTAGTGGAGTTTTACACAAGAGGTCTAAGGTTATGGGTGACTTCGCATATTTGGATAATAACTTCTCTTAAGGTGGTCCATGTTTTCTTGCAATGCTTGTCCCATGACTAGCCCTTTGGATCCATCAATTCATCAGCTCAAGATATCATTCATTCACATTTGTTCTAATGACTTTTGGATTCACAAAGGTGCATTCACATTCACATTCACAACCACTAGTGCTCTTCCATGTGACCAAGTTTGTAGTGTCTTCACTCACCATCTTTTTGTCCTTCCTCCGTTACACATTCAACAGACCTCTTTGGTAAACTACACAGTGTGTTCTTATGAGCTTCAGAAACTTCAAATTGTTTTATTTTGAAGGGGGCTGGACAATTTAGGGCCACTGAATTGCCCCAAAAAGTTAGCTCAGGTTAACTTTTCAAAAGTTGCATTTCCAAAAAATTGCAGGAGACGTGACTTGATCTTGGCAATCATTTGCATCTACAGAGACATATATATATGAGAGTTCAGAATTCAGTGTACAATTGGATTGAGGCTTCATTCACACAATGTGAGAGATGGTTTCTTGAAAGTGAGAAGGGATACTGTTTTTGGAATTATTTTCACAAGCATTTGTGAAATAGTAAGGGACAAATCATCCTTTTTTCTTTTCTTTTCCAATCTTCTGATTTCTCAAAAGTGGAGAATTTTTGCTGGAAAAATACATCTTGCACTGAAAGAACACAAATTTTCAAACAAGCAGTTTGCAATCGCTGCCTTGCCTTTTTTGCCAGGGTTGCCTGAATATCCTTCTGACATACCTGGGGATCTTGAGCAATCTTGTTGATGTTGTGTGGTGGTAGCATGTGCATAAAGTACCAATGGACGATTCTGCAATCATTCGTGACCATGAAAATCAACATGAACAGAGAGATTCAACTCCTGTTTACAAGGACCCCAGCCTTGACAATTTGCATGCAAGTAGTGAGCGATATCACAATGAAATGCTAGGGCCAGTAGTAAACTAGTCACCCCCTGTGGATCCCACTCGATCATGCTACATTGACATTATGAAACAAGCTGCTCAACCCTTTCCATGTTCAAACAGAATCATTAGTGATCATGGAACCATGTAACATGGTTAGACAATTTTGATGAAAAATAAGTTTGATCAATGAAGTTATAGGGGAGGTTCCCCTGGCGAGTGGGTTCTCTTGGGCATGAGCTTGAGGGTGTTCCTGAACCTCAGGAGAACCCATGAATATGGGAACCTCCACATGTGTATGGGAATGCAGGAACATATAAAAATAGGAGGATCTTCCCTTGGCATAATGCCCTAGGGTTTTTCTCTTGGGGAGATCTGTCAAAATACACATAGAAATAAAAAGATAGCCATTTATGTAGCCTATTGAGGACAAGTTGATCTCCTTTGGCCACTCACAAAATCCATGATGAAGCCCAAAATTGAATCCCAAATCCTACTACACAGATGAAAAAATTTCTTTCCTTTGGGCGAAGATGAAACCTTGGATGTTACCCATCACGTCATATGTTGATGGTTCTTTAAGTTATTTGCATGTTTGTGTGTTGACTTGGAAAGTGTTTATGCCCGTCTCTTTGGAGACATCCCATTAAAATAAATATGTTTGAGCATGATTTAATGATATCAACAGTCAAGTTTCTTGTCTAGTTGTGAGCTTTTTATGTCTTTGCTTTCAACATGAAGGGATTTCATAGAGTGGTCAGCCATAGAAAGATGGCCCAGAACTCTCAATTAATTTTCAATAGGGTGCAGGGACTTTCATGGAGAGGTTTCATAGAGTGGTCAGCCTCAAAAAGATGGCCCAGAACTCTCAATTAATTTTCAATAGGGTGCAGGGATTTTCATGGAGTGGTTTCGTAGAGTGGTCAGCCTTACAAAGATGATCTAGAACTCTCAATTAATCTTCAAAAGAGTGTGGGGCTGAAAATCCACACAATTCAGACATCTGAAGAAGTTGCCTGCAATGAGTAGCTGAAAACTGGTTCAATGTCAACTGTGGTCCTAGGGCAAGCACAGTGGTTGAGCTTGATTGGAGCTGACAATAAGGAAATGTGTTTTCTTTTGGAAACATGCCCAATCCATCCATTCTTTTCTGGCCATTGAATCACAATTTTCAGCTTCCAACAACTCATCATTTCTACAAGTCAACAGGGTTAGGTTGGTTGATCTATTCTTTACCTGCCATTCAATCACAATTTCCAGCTTCCAACACTCATCATTTCTACAAGTCCGGGCTGAAGAGGTAGTTGCCATGGAATCTGATGTTACAAAATAGTACCCAAACCAATAAGTACTCTCTCCAACATGGATTATGTGACCCAGCACATAATCAGTGCACCATGGATCGAAATGCTGTTCAAATTCAGTTGAGGACAAACCACAAGTGAGTTATAAAGGTTCTCATTCTGTGAACCCTTCCAATTCCAGCTTTCCCTACCACATAGGTACCTACCATACAGGTACCTATGACTGATGTTTCACACAAAATAATTCACAAACGTCTAGTAGAACAAAAAAGAACTTGATTCATAGTTGTCTAACTTGTTGACAATTGAATTCCCAACTTGTTTATTGTCCCAACAGTTGGATTATTATCACAAACACACAACACAAGATGTACCTTTGCATAATTATTCCTCAGCTGTTGAAATTTCAGAAAGAATCAATTTAAAGTTAAATAAATATTAGGCAAAGAAGTGTCGATTGTCAATCAAATGAACGGTACCTATGTCAGTGGGTAAAGTTTCATAAGTATTATGTAATGTGGAACATACTGGATATAATCCATTGTGCCAACTACGGTGCCAAAAGATGAGGAATTTGAGCAAGCTAGAAAATATTGAATGAATGGCAAAACAAACACAATGGCCTAGACTTGGTGCATTCCATAACTTAATGGTTTTCATGATTTGCTGGAATGTTCATGTAACCCAAGAAAACTTGTCCATTATGCCTTGTAAAAGTATCTTCACTAATTACCCTGCAGACACATACTACAATGTTAGTATCCAAACCCTTTTGTTAAACTCCCCGATGAAATGTGTTGTTTGAACAAAATGCTCATTACCAATTGTGCAGCAACACAAGCATTATAGCCACATGAATTACAATTGTTGGTTTTTTTTGCACATTCTGAATCTGCCATTGTTGTGAAGCTCTAAGATCTTCCTTTGCATTTTTTTAAGGACATAAAAAGAAAGCAAGACTAATGAATGGGGAGAGGGTTGCTTGCGTAGTTTGAAGAAAACCTTGGCGATGATGGGGAAGAGTCGTTTCTACAAGGAGTTTTATAGTAGTTTTCTCAAACTTTGGAAGATGAAAGGTGTAGGCATGGTGGATGGTATCTATCTTTTGTGGTCTTGCTTTGTGCAAACCATATATGAACCTCAAGATGAAAAGAAGTAGCAATTTGCAAAGATTTAAGAAAATACAAGAAACTATGTAGATAGATGTTTGGGTATTGTAATTTAAATTTGTTATCATTCAAAGCCCATGTAGGTTGTGGCAAATGGATGCAATCTACAATCTAATGATGTGTTGTGTGATTCTTCATCATATGATTATTGAAGATGAATGAACCCAAAATTTGGAGCCATTGTTTGATGAAGCAAATGTAGCACATTGAAAAAAAGGTCTAACTTTCCAAGAATACATGGAAAGCACACCAAAATCAAAGAATTCAAAAGTTCATTACAATTTTAAAATGAATTTGGTGGAACATTTGTGGATCAACTAGGATTAAACATTGAAAGAAATACAATTACACATTGCTTCAATTATGGTGCATTTGTGATTTTTTGCAAGGGCTTATTCACGGTTAGGGTTCCAAAAAAAGGAAAAAAGACTCCAAGACTTTTGTCAAGATATTTTTTGCAAATAAAATTTATTTGAAGCAAATTTAAGTGGGAAAAATTGAATAGTCCAATTAAGATGATTCATGTGACGGTGAGTTTTCACATTTGTACATAATTGTGTATGTATATTTTGGTTTATAGCCAAAAACATAGAATATCCCAAAAAATCTCAAAATGAGTTTCAATGGATAATTAAACATGTTTTTTGACAAGATTATTTCTTGCACATGTGACCTGCACCTAAAGCTAGTCATTTTGAACCCATTGAACATAATTTTTTGTCAAATAGTTTGTTAAATGAGTCCTTTCCTTGTAGCCTTTTCCTTTACAATTTCAAGACTTTGAAATCTTTGTATAATTTGATTCTTCATCAAGTTCATCTAATGAACATGTACTTTCATATAAGGGGGCATATTTTTGTTGTACAAAAAGTTTGATATCAATTATATGACTTTATGCATTCCTTTTGATTCCATTAAAAAAAGAAGTAATTTAAACATTTGATATAGTTAGTTTACAAGACTCAAAATGACATTTACATAGTATCCAAATATATATATTTAAAAAATTATTAATGTAACAAGACGTCATTTCATCTATTGGCACACAACAATCCAAAATAACTATAATGTAAGATTTTAAAAAATCCAAAATTGTCCGTTGTAATCCTTTAAATACAAGTCATTCCTTTTTGGGACCCCAGTCATGAATACACCCACAACGTTTTTGTGTTTGTGTATTTTTCAATTTTTTTCCATGGCTTGTGGTTTTTTATGGGATCCAACATTGGCAAAAGAAAGGGTTCAATGATTTTTTATGGGATTCAACCATGGCCAAAATTATAGAATGCATATGATTTTTCATGAGCTTTGACGATGGTTAAAGGAAGAGAAAAAAAATGTTGTTTGTTGTTTTTTTATGGAATTCAACCATGGCCATAATCAAAAGGTGCTTGTGATTTTTTGTGAACTTCAATGAAGTCTAGAAATGAAGATTACTTGTGAATTTTCTTGAACTTCAACAATGACCAAAAGAATGGGTTGTCTATGAATTGTTTTGGATTTTGTGATGGATAAAATTTCAGGTGCTTGTGTTTTTTTTCAATAACTTCATCAATGGCAAACTTGGAGCACTTAATTTGGGTTTTAGTGGGTTTTCTATGTGTTTTAAGCTTTGATAATAGGGAGTCTACCATTGTGCTTGTCACCTCCAAGCTTGGTGTTCCAATTGGAAGAAGTTCAACATTGTTTTCATCTTGGAGCTTTGACTTTGACAATCTACCATTGCCACGGCACTTATAAGACCTTGGAGCTTTAAGATTTTATAAAATTTGAAACTTCAAGCTTCATAAGAGCTTGAAGTTCCAAGTTCTTGTGTTTTTTTTTCATGAAAAACCTCCACAATGGAAATAAACATCACATTCACCCATTGCCAACCTTCACCACTTTTGTATGGAGCCTCCCATCATTCACCAAGTTGTAAGGCTTGGCATGGAATTTATCAAGGCCTTGCATAAAAATATTATTTTTCATCATTAGTAGGGTTGGGTTTTCACAACGATCATCATTGATGGGATTGTGTTTTCACAACAATCACCTTAACAAATAGATTTACCTGTTGCACGTGCTTTTAGAGCATACAAGCATATATGCTTTAAGGGGGTTAAAGATAGAAACCCATTGCATAAGTAGGTAAGGTGCTTGGTGGCTACTAAGTAGGTAGATGCATGTGCATGGTTACACCATTGTTAGCTATGGTGACATGCATAAAATGAAAAGTATTCCTATCCACACTCCATCCATCTAGTTTGGGCACACTAATAAATATTATTTCAAACAAATCTTCCAAAACTACTCCTATTTTCTTTGTTAAGTCACCATAACTTTCACTCTAGGAAAAGTGTGATTGGTACAATGACCCTTGTGACCTCAATGGCATATATCATTACCTATAACTAATGTTTGGCACAAAATAATTTGCAAAAGCTCTAGCAAAAAAAAAAAGAATTTTTTTATTGATATTTGTTGAAATTATTAAAAATTGAAAACTATTGGGTTACTATTACAAATGCACAACATAAATTTATTTTGCATAATTATTCTTCAACTATTGAAATTCTAAAAAATTAAATTTGAAATTGTCAAACTTCATTTTCTAAAATGAATACATATTTGGAAATGGAGTGTCAAACATTGGTCATAAGTACAATATGAAGTATATATTAGATTTATTCAAAGAGAAATATCTATGGCAATTGAATTAATAAGTAATACCTAAGGATTTTTCTATTTCTGGTATTTTTACTATCTCACTTAAAAATTGGAAAAAAAGATGTATTGATGGTTGTCTAAAAAATAACACTTTCTAGATAAACAAATCACAATCACCTTAAGGTCAAGAAGTTCCTTTTAAGACTTTTAAGATAGAGATTCTTCTTAAGCAACTAGTAGTAAAGGCCTCTTCTTCCCTTCTGAGGGTGGACAGTGTTCAAGAAAACCCTAAATTCCCACACCTTAGATGATTTGATTAACTAGGTGTATACTATTATTGGGTTGGTATATCAAACTTATTCAATGGGGTAAGCACACATAATTTTTTTCAAGAATTATACTAGCTAGGCAAAAGCGCGTGGATTTCCAATAAAGTTCAAGGTAAAAGCATGTAAGCATTGCAAAATTATCAACTTGGGGAAGGTAATGGCATATTTACTTTGTCATAGCCAAAAAGATAAGAGTATATAATTTATCATATACAATATGCATTTAAGTAAAGGTAGGGCAAACTTGAATATGGATAAATGTGTATACTAATTTGGTATATCACCAACCATGGATAGATAATTAATTGTGCAATTGGCATTTACAAACATGAACACATGATATCATAACCATCCAAAGAATAATACTTAAACACATAAAAAGAAACCATTCCATACCTTGGTAAAGAACAATTCATGTAATGAAAAAAATTGTGTATGTTAATGTTATTTAGACCTTACTATGAATCACATGTATTGACCTTCTTCATTGACAAACGTATTCCATATGTATCAACCAATGTTGGCCAATTATTGTGAATAACCTACTAGCCAAATATTGATTTTTTTGAACCACAATAAATATCCCTCCCACCTAGTATTGAATTTTCAGAATTTTATAACCTACCAAGATGACAAGGTTATCATCCAAGTAGGTTATCAATCTTAAAATCCTAAACATTTTTATGATAAAAAAAATTAAAAAGTAAGGATTTTTATAAAAAAAAGTTACAAAAAATTATTTTGTAATTATGTATAACATGCATAAATTTTTTAATCATATAATTGATGCATAAGTAATTCTCACTGAAATATTTGAGAATCGACCCTTATGGATAATTGATGATTTTTGCCTAAAAAAAATTGATAAGCGAGGATATTACTTTGACATTTATATTGATAATCAATTGGTTTAAATTTAACTTTTTTTTGTGATAACCTACCCACCTGGTTTTTGTCAAAAATCAATAACCAACAAACACATGTATCAATCTCCCATTTTTTCTTAATTCTAGACATCTCCCTAAAGCTGCATTCACACAAAGGTGGTAAAGGGGATAAATTAAAGGATTAAATTAACCATAATGTAGTTCCATTCACATAAAATGGGTAAAAATTGACTTGGTGAAGTACATGGCAAGAAGGGGATAAATTTGCTGCCCAATATCTTAACTCCAAGAATGAATATCTTAATTTTTGTTGATTTGGGATAAGTTAGGGTGGAACAAGGAGGTTAATTTGACCCTTCAATTTCTAAATGTTAAAATAACCCCCTTGCGTTCCCAAGAGCTTGTGAAAAATGAGGTAACGATGAAACCCTAATGTAATGACACAATACCATTAATTGTCGAACTCAGTACACAATAAAACACCAATAATTGATGGTGATGGGTGAGGGAGTGTGTTGGTTTTTGTGTTTTTGTTTTGTGTAGGTTTAATATAGAGTGATAGCTTGATGACATTCGATGTTGGTTAGTTGCCATTCATTGCGGAGTCATTTGAATTGTTACTAGTTGGATTTTGGGGGACACAAGTGATGGAGTGATACAACTATTGTCATCTTGAAAGAAATGTTGACGTCTTCTATTGAATGGATAAATTTCTAACTACGATTGGTTGTAATGGATTTTTCAAAATAGAAACCTTTTGTTAATAGGAGAATTTATTATAAAATTGAAGTAGAGTGGAGGAAGAACTCAGGGCACACTTGTTTTTCATTTTTGAAGCATGCAACTTCCATTACGTGCATGTTTCGATGTTAGGAATGTAGGTCTAGCAATAGAAAATAAGGGTGGATTCAAAGATGTGATGATAGGCTCTAGGGGCTTCACAAGTAGTCCCTAAGGCAAATCATGTTCTTGTGTTTAAATGTTTCTATTGTTTAGTGTAATGTGTATGTGGTTGTTGGGTAGAAAGAACACCCATTCCTATGGGAGCTCTAAGGTTAGATCTTGTTTGAGAGAATACATTCCTTGGAAATCTTTGGGCATGGGAATTTGAAACATTGTTCTATCTTTGTTTTCTCTTTTAACCATCTCTACAAACAATGTGTCTTGTTGAAGTCTATGGATAACAATTATAGTTGAGTGGAGGCAATTGTGTTTGCTTGTTAAGTATCCATTTCATGTGTTGTGTTTTGTATGGTTTCATTTGGGCAAATTGTGATTGTCTAGTTAGTCACTATTAAAAGCTAGAATCATCAGGGATGGGGTATTATTTCAATCCATAATAAGACTACCTACGAAGGGATAATGGTGCTTATGAGAAAGGAATTGGAGTGCTCTAATCCTTGAACACCCAATAGTGTTAGGTCCAGTTGATAATATTAAGTTGAAGTCATTGATTTGTTGTTTGAGTAGGTCATTGGATTTGAGATTATGAAAAGGGTTGTTGTAGATGAACACCATGATAACTAAATAGGTTGGGAATTACCTCTTGTTTCTTTTTGTTATAAGCATTCAATGTTGTTCATTCTTTCAATTGAGAGAAAACCAGGAATTGTGGGAGTCTAGAGACATTGAGGATTTTTTTGGGCAACCCAAATATATTTTTTCATAATCTGCCAAAAAATTTCAGGCACCTTGGAAACATTTTTCCATATTGCCTTAGATTGTGGGCAAAATGAATTTTTTTTTCAACCTTCATAATATGCCCGAAATTATTTGGGCAACAAAAGAAATCCAAAACTCCCCTAATTTTTTCCCAAAAATTTGGGGGCAGAATTGATTTTTTTCAACCTTTCTAATCTGACCAAATTTTTGAGGCAGAAAAAAATTCAAAACCGACCAAATGTTTTTCAAGCATCCTAAACAAAATTCTCATTAATTCTCCATAGTGCCCAATGTTTTTGGCAGCATGAAATTTAAAACAATAGTGAACTAGTGTAGCCTGTGCCCTTGGCCTAAGTGTGAGCTTGTTACCCAAAGAGTTTTTCCTTTGAAAATTCTTTTTTTTGGGTAATTTAATTGAATTTCCAATGACAAAAATTACTCAAAATTCAATATATCTTGCACCTCAGATCTTAAAATTTCCAAATCACCTTCATTAAATCCTACTCATCGAAGGTTTTCCAATAATACCAAAGGTGTGCCCAAATTCCCTTGTAAATTTTAGTTTTGATTTAAATGAATTTTCATCAAAAAATTGTTCAATATGCAATAACTTCTCCCCCATAGGTTGAAACAGTATGACATCAACTTGATGCACCCTTATTCATCAAGAGCTTTCCAATGGTACCAAGAGCACAAGAAGAGGTGCTGTGGTTTGTGACAAACAAAACAAACATACCTTCCTTCATAAGTAGATACCAAATAGCCAAAGTTTGGCCTTGCATTTGGGGAATGTCCCCCCATTTGTGGATCACCCATGGTAAACATTATGATAACCATAGATGTACCTATGTCATGAGGTGGTAGGAGGGACTGGCAGCTTCAACCTAGAAGAGGCCTACAATAAGGTACATTGATAGTGGTTGAAGCCACTAGCAATGCTTGATTGTATTTCATTTCAATGCATGCATACAACTAGAGACCATACAAGTTCCTGAATGATTTCCTCTTCTTTTCTTCTAGTAACAAATGAGGCACCATCTACATGATTTCGCACTACTTCTTGCAACCCAAAAAAAACCCTAAAAATTGGGCAGTTCCACCCGATTGGCAACACATTATCACTACTCTAGTCTCTTATTTACCTCAATGGCTTCCAATCCATGCACATGTTATGGAAATTTTAATGCCATGATGGATTGTAGGGTTTAGGGTTTTGGTAATGTGGCAACAGGATATTGGACAAGAGCTCCCCAGTTATATTACACATTTTATTGTCTATCTTCTGATATTTTTGTAGCTCCCTAATACGTTTTTGCACATTCCTGGTTGTTGGTTGGTTGAATCTCATAACTCACCCTCCTATGTGTCCCATAACCTGCAAGCTTGGCAGTATTGTGCAATTGGTTTTTCCTGTAACCAGGGGACATAGCCAGCGTACTCTCAAGCTGGTTACCTAGTCCACAGAATGTTACCTCTTTAGTTCTTTAGAATTGTTTGAAATCTTTCTGGGAATTGTTGTCATGAGTTGATGAGATGTGTATGATTTTTTTTTTTCAACATAATCACCAGTTTTCTTTTTGGTTATGCTTTTTGTAGAGGGTCACTTATTGCACTACAGTGGTGCATAATGCCAATCAGGTTTCACAATTGGTGTCCATTTAGTCGTCTCTCTAGAGACTAGGAGGCATCACTTTTATCACCTAAAGGCTTTCCACGACCTGCTTCCAAAGTTGAAAAGGCCAGGGTCATTATGGTGCAGAATTTGCTCTCACAATCTACCTTGCTCCTCTAATGCTCGTAAATCTTTGCAAAATGTTACAGTTCTCTTAATAATGTAAGCTTAATATTTTTAAAAGGTTGGGGCAGCCACAATGTATGAACATGAATAAACAAAACTTGTTCTTGTGGAAAATGGATGTTAAATTAGAACCTTTTATTTGACAAAAGCTTTAATACATTATTTGTACATTATCAAAAAAATTGGATTAAAAACTTGTGTGAAATTCCCAGCTGCTGACCACTCACGCGGTAAGTATGTCTCTCATAGAGCTCACACCCAGAAGCTCAATGGTGGCATTCCTAATGGGAATCATTGTTGCCACAGTTGCGAAAATTCCTCAAAACATGATGCTGAAGCTTAGGCATAGGAGATTTCCAATGTTGGGGGTCAGATCCCCCATGGTTATCAGGGTGGTTTCTTAGGGTTCATTCATAACCATGATTGTCAGAAAAATCAAGCAGCCAGCTCAGATACATAACCCTGGTTCTCAAATAATTGAAAAATAATCAAATGACCACCTCCACAATTGCTGGTTCTTTCATGATAATTGTCAGTTCTTTGAGGTTTTTGAAATAGCCAGAACCAGCAGCTCTTTGATTCTGATTTATTTATTTATTAGTTCACTGGTTTTGAAGTATTTAAAGAACCGGAACTGGCAGTTCTTTATAAAATCAAGTTATTGCACTACACCAAAAATTTCACCTACATGTGCCAAAAAAAATTTCAACTGTTGAATGCCTCGGCAAGCTACTTGGAACAGGATACAGACTTCTTTTTTTTAATGCTTGCTATATATAGTAGTCAAAAAGAGAAATTAAAAGCAAAAAGTCCTAAAATCTAGAAGACTTTCAATAGCCAGAATCGACCAAAAATTTAGAAAATTTCCCACATTTTTATACATTGTTCAAGTAGATACCCAAAAATACAGAAGGATGTTTTTTTATAAAAAAATCATATTTTTATTGTAGCCAAATCTGGCTAAATCTTCCTATGGATGACCACCACTTTGACTGCATCACAAAATTGACCAGGATGTGCACTGCAAGAGACTGCTGGTGTTGGACATGAGTCATGACTTTAATGTGAAGGAGATTAAGATATGTCTTGTATGTCATCAAACTCATCTATCTATCTATCTGCTGATTTAGATCCCTGTTGTATGTCATCAACTTGATCTATCTATCTAGCTGCTGATTTACATCCATGTTGAATGTCATCAAGCTCATCTATCTGATGAGTAACCAGTAAGTACTGGATGCTCCTTTAAACCCCATCTACATACAAACCATGACTCACCTGAACACTTTTCCACATCACTACTGTACTAGAAGTTATGGATTTGATCCTGACTTGGGTAGGATTTTCACCTCACGAGGTGCAAGTCAATAGACTCTCTTCTTCAGTGATTTTTTCATGACCCATTAGAGACTCCATGAGGATGTGAATAAGCTTATCACTAAAGGATTTGAGATATTTTAAGAGCATCTCCAGCAGTGATTAGTTTGTGACTCTACAAAAAATATTTCTCACATCCAAGTTTGGTTATTTAGTTTTTTCCAAGCCCACCCAGAAAACTAAAATTGGGACTACAAATAGGTGAGAGACTACACATAGAAATAAGCACTCCCCCCAAAAAGGGCAATTGTTTCATAAACACCCAACTGCTCCTTAGGCACCTCCTCAAGCACCACAAACCGTAAAGCACCAGTTATGTTTATAAAATGTTTACCCATGAAACCCAGCACATTCACATATTCACCAGTTATAACAAGGAAAAAGAAGCAAAATGCCCACTAGATGAGGATTCTGGAATATTCAAGCTAATATAGATACAGCAGCCCATATCTCAAATATATTGTAAAATTTGTTCATTTGGAAGGCTGAGATCAGGGCATTGAGATTATTGGAAGTCATGTAATAAAATCCTCAATTAGGACTTGTAGAGGATAAAGAATAGAAAGTCTAATAACAGTGGGACAAAAAAGGTAGGATCTCTTCCTGGAGGAAGCTCTCTGCATCTGGTGCCAACAAGTGCTACTTCTAGATGAACAACAAGTGCTGCTGTCACACAATTTACTTCTTCAAAGGGCCCCCCACCTTGTATGTTAATATCATCTCAATATTATGTCGGCGGAGTAACAGCAGTGGAGGCGCTCAAGAAAAAGGAAAGACAGGATGAAACTCAATTACCATCAAAATTGACGGTTTTCTGGGCTTCACTTCCCATTGAATGCTAATGTACTTTTTTGCAGGTTTTTTAAAAATCTCACCCAGTTTATGACCAAACTCAAGGTTCCGGTGCTATCTTTTTGTTACTTTAGGGATATCTCTATTAGAAATATGGAAAATACTCCATTTTAAAAGTAGTGAAAAGAAACAGTGGACTATGAGACAGGTTGGATAACTTACATTGACATGTGGCATGTTTCAGAATTGACACATCACATTCTGCCAACCAGGGCACTAATTTAGTGGTTACTAATTTAGGGTTCCTTTTAAGATTAAGGTTCCACACCGCATGTCTTTCATATGTTGGTCCTGAGTATGGAGTGAGGAGGGAATCAGGCGTTTTTTTTGGTAACAGTGGTTGGGAGTACTGGATGATCTATTTCAACAACAAACATCATGAGGAGCTAATGAAGTATATGAACTAGCAAGTTACTTGAATTGCCAATAGCAAGTAAACAAGCAAATCTTTGTGTGTAGGGTATGGCCTGAGGTCAAGGGCATTACAAGAAGAAGGGGCTGCATGAGGCAGTAGCTGAGCATGGACTTGCTTTTGGTAATGCCCTTGACTGAGGGTCTTACCCCTCACATAAAGACTGAAGACCTTCCCTGTCAAAAAATTGTGAAAAAAACAAAAGATACCTCAAAAAATGGAAGATTTTGCTGGAAAATTTCATTACGTCTTCACCTAATGGTTCAATATCTCTGGGGGGCAAATTCAAACCATCAACAACAGTTAAAATAGGAAATGTTTCAAAAAGTTCCCAAAAAATGAATGTATAGTTCACAATAAAACCTCATGTTAAAATTGAAAATGTTGCACAAAGTTCCTAAAAACTGAATTCATAGGTCGCAATAAAATGTTAAAACTAAAAATGTTCCACAAAGTTCCCAAACAAAAAATGAATTAATGAACTCAGGGTTGCCAATAACACCCCATCATCGTTGTATAGACATTCCTCAAAATGTGAGACCAAATAAAACTATTTTTCACAAATCTTGTGTATGATTTGTGTAGGATAATGCCCAAGGCTGTGGGCATTCAGTTTTGGGTGTGGGTGTTTTTGCTTTCCAAAATGCCCCGCAGTCGCTTATGCTTTGTAAACATTCCTCCAAAATCCACTAGGAATTTGGATGGAGGTTTCTTTTGTTGTCAAATAACTCCAAATTAGAAACATGAGAATGGAAAGTGGTGCTTACAAAGAAAAACAAACAAGCATTCCTGACTTCCCTTATATGCTCAGTTTTTTCTACCATGACTGCCCCCAAATTTCACTTTGACTGTTCTTTCCTAACTCTTTTGGCACATTTGGTCCATAATTTTTCAAATTTTCAACAAAAATAAAAAAAATTTAATTATTGCCAAATCTGCCCAGTGCACAGCTACTAGGGTGCATAAGTCAAAAGAGAGGGAGATTTTGTGAGGCGCATTAAA
>Ga0209611_10001975_pt1 | contig 35862 bp, 25 predicted proteins | sample S1TSphgellanicum_3_FD_187693 | JGI IMG/M metagenome (GOLD analysis project Ga0209611, IMG submission 187693) | Host-associated microbial communities from peat moss isolated from Minnesota, USA - S1T2_Fc - Sphagnum magellanicum MG (SPAdes) (version 2) | ecosystem: Host-associated > Plants > Peat...
ACCAAAAAAACGAAAAACAAAAAGAAAAAAAACACCGGACGGAAGACGTTTTCAGTGCTATCCTTTTTATTAGGCTCTTCTTTTCCCGCCCCGCTTTCCGTTCGCGACCGCATCAACAGAGGACGACGTCCAAGTATCCGCTGAAAAATTAAGCAGAGGAAAAGAGATATCACAAACGCCGATAATATACTCCAAACACACGATTATGACTGAAGAGGATCTCTACACACACCACAACAAAAACAACGACGACAACAACACACAGTTCTGTCTTGCAAATCACAAACCTCGATCGATAGATAGTATCTCTTCACAACCACCGCATCAACAAAAGACGTCCAAGTTATACACAAAAGAAATATTTTTTAAAAATCCACTGAAATCGCAGAGAAAGAGATGGATCTTATCACAAATGCCGAAACTACTACAAACACACAATTATCATGACGACGATCTATCTATCTATCTATCTATCTATAAATCTCTCTCTCTCTTCTCTACAGCGCAGCAACAACACCAACACACGTACTACAACTGTCTTGCAAAATCACAAATCTTGATGGATAGAGACTTTCTCAGATACTTGAACACAAAAAATTTCCCGAAAATATACTTACTTACCTCGCGAAGAATTCTCGATGACTACAATCAATCGACAGGTATCGCAACAGACACTACTGTCAGTCACTCACTCAGAGACAGACTGCGTCGTTCCGCCTTTCCCTCCTCCTGAGTCCTCCGGAGTCCTTTCCCTCTTGCTGCTGCTGCTCTTCTGCGGTGCCGGCTGCTGTAAATCTTCTTCTTCTTCAGACTTCGTCTGCAACACGGATTCCGATACTCATTCCGTGCGGTACGATTCTCCTGGTTTAAATGGCAACAGTCTCCTTCCTTCCTTCCCTCCCTCCCTCCGCACAGTTTCCAAAACAACGCTCGGTTTGAGAATCTTTGTCAGGAAGTACAGCATCTTTTTCTTCGTTCAACGGTCTTTTCGTAGGTACCGATCATCACGGTTAGTAACTTACTAGTTACTAGTAATAAGTTTTGTGTGTACATACACAAGTGTCGTCCGGTTCCGGTTCTTCGGCCGGTTACCGAGTACCTAGACCCGGTGTCTTATTTAGCTCTCTTCGTATACAGACCCAAGGGTTATAGTATTGCTAATATACAGAGGGTATTGAATAGGCTTGTGTGTAGGTGAGCAAAAAAAAAATGCTATGGCCAATGAAATTGCTGGATTTGGGTCGTTTGAAATTTCGGCATGTAATTGTTATTTTTGGAACATGTCTCAATTACGTGTGCAAGTGTTTTTTTTTTTTTAATTTATTTATTTAAATTTGGAGTTTAGGCATGAAATTGATATAGGTGGTCAAATTTTTATTCATTGTACAATGCTAGTAATTAGAAAAATCAAATCAAATTTGGACTATGTCTAGTTGGGTGATATTGAATCTAGTTTGAAACCAGACTCACCTAAGACTTTTTTTTTTTTTGAAAAATGAGGAGTTGGAAGTCTTGAAATGAGAAAAATTGGGTTTGAAACTGGACTGGAGGTTCTAACAAGGATCCCCAAAAATATCTTGAACCAAACTCTAGGGGGTTTTTTAAATAAAAAAGAAAGTTATAAATGGGATTGAAGGTTTTCTTCAAAATTATGAATCAGACAACAATTGAATATAATAAAGTCATTGGTAAAGTCACCCTCTCTTTCACCCCCTATCCCCTCTTTCAGTAAATCCGCAAAGTAAGGAAATTTTATTAAATCTCAGTATGAAATGCTGAAATGCACAAGGTTTGAGACTAATTGTAGTAGTCCTACAAGTAGGGAGCATTGAAAATATATGTAGCAGCAGTGGAGGCGCTCAGGAAAAGGGAAACAGGGGATGAAACTCAGTTTACCACCAAAATTGGTGGAAAAACTAGTTTGTGTCCCAAGTATTTCGTTTTGTAAAATTTCATTCCCAGTTACGCATTTGATGCCCTATTATGCCGAAACTGGTCGTTTTCGCTCCCTGATCACTGGACTTTACGGATAGTTTTAATGTAAGAGTAAATACCTTGGTAGATTTGACATTATAATAATTCAAGTGATAATTATAATCGGAATTGGTTTAAGTGAAACTTGTATAGAGTCCAGTAGTGATTGTCATCGTGACAATTCTGAATGTTGTCCACTTGATAATCGTGGAAACATTTCATAACTATTTAAGTAATTCATTTCTTTTGTCAACTCCATGTGACAATTATGAAAATATTCTATACTGCTTAACTATCTCACTCCTTTCATTAACCCATTTGCATGGATATGAAAAAAATAATTAAATTGTGTCTTCTCATAATTGGATTTTCATAATATAATCGAATTCAACTCAAAAAATTTATGAAAAAAAAATTAAAATAAAAAATTTTAAAATTTAAATTCAATCAATTTGTATTCAATTGAGTTTAATTTAATTTGATTGATTCAATTCAACCAAATTCAACTCAATTGAAATTTCAATGAAAAGACTAATCATGTTAAATTCCAAAAAGAAAACTATTGTGTTCAATTCAATTGATTTCAATTAAAAATTTTGAATTCAATTCAAATTCAATTATGTTACATTCAATTCAAATTTCATTATGCAAATTCATTCAATATTAATTCATTGAAATGGAACTTAATTTTTTTAGAAGATTCACTAATCTTTTTCATCAATTAATCATTAGTCATGATGCACATCAACATGGAGCCCAAGTTGTATTATTAGTAAAAATTATGTTGAATTTTTTTTTTAATTTAAAAAAAATTCAAAGAACCAAATTTTGTGAAAGAAAATGAAAAATTGATCACGAATACTTTATTTATCAACAAAGAAAATTTCGAATCTTCAAAATTAATGAATTATTTTATTTAATTGATTATTGGATAGATATGTGGTTGAAATGTTGAAACTTGAAGCCTACCAGCCCTTTACCATGACAAGTTGTAACTTAGGCCTTGCCATTAAGGCTACTTGTCAAATCCTTGAAACAAATCACCTAGTCATTACGATTTTTTTTGGGAAAACATTTGATGGTAGTTATCATGAAAGTTAACCATACGAGAAAGTTTGCACATTCACACATGAGGCCAATGTTATGTGTTATGGTCTCTATTCACACTTTAACAAAAATTGTCATTCATACTAGAGTCATCACTTTCTTCACTTCCTTTTTTTTTTTTTTGGTTTTTTTGGTTTGTGTTTTTCATGTGATTGGGAAGAATGGTAAGATTAGACCCATACTATCATCTCCATGTTATGTAACATGGAGTTATTTGGTCTTTTTTGATGGCTTTACATAACATTAATTGAAAAGCTTAAAATATTAAGTTTAATTCTAGATTTAATATTAGCTCACGCGCACACACACACTTAACACCAAGTTAGCATCACTTCTTAACTAGGATGCCACATCATTCACCATGGTAATGACTAACATTACGTTAGCAAATTCACCTCAAAAGCAAAAATAAATTAATTAATCCCAATTTACGAGATACTTAACACTAGGTGTGTGAATTGTGCTAGGTGTCAAAATCATAATCGAAGGATGTATATTATTTCATCCGTGGAGGTGCTTGTTTCTCTTGTAGTCATCCGTCATAGCCTTTCTCTTCATTGACCAGGTTTTTCATCCTATCATTTTGTAAAGGGTGTTTATCGGCCAACAAAATGTTGGTGCCCTTATGTATGTAGGTACTCAAAGAATTCACAATTCAAATTTGAAAGCCCAATCCCAACTCACTTCACCCTCTTCGGGGTTCCATGGGCCCCTCGATCAGACACGAACCAAAATGATTGCACATTGTCTTGTCTCCTGACTTCGGCAAGACGGTGGCATGGTACCTCATGACCGTCTCTTTTCATCCATGCAGACAGTTATGTTCATCCAAGTAATGAAGGGTCACGGAATCATTGGGCCAAGGAGAGCGGAAGCTGGTACCTTGTGCTAACTAAGTATGTGGCTAATGAAACCGAGGTTGAAGGTTAATAGGTTGTAACTCGTGACCTTGTTGCCAATCAGAGCATCAAGATTCTAACCAGGGATGGTTAACGGACCATGTAGCTAACTACTAGGAGCTTGCTAGTTACCCGAGGCACAATACAGTACCATTGAGACTATTGCTGGTAACCAGTGAACTCCAGGTGGTTACCAGACATAACCAGCGTTAGGGGGGCCATTGAGATTACTAGCTCCCTTTGCTTTTTACTGATTTTATTGGTCATTTCGTTCCTGACCTGTGGATGAAACATACCATTCTATCCATGTACTCCTCAAATTATGGATGTAAAAGTGAAAATTGCGAGTAAGCCGGTTGGATAAGAGTGTGGATGCCCAATAAGAAGGTGACACATCATCTGAATGGGCCTCAAAGTTCCTGTTCCAAATTGTTTCACTTAAGAACACATGTGAGCTCAATACGTGACCCGCTATTTCATTACCTGCTAATGGGTTCTACCGTGGCTCATTCCAGAGTGTAATCGGTTTTCCCCACCCAATTGAATATGCATATTCTCCACCATAGATTCAAATTACAAGTGAAACTGACAGCACCGAAAGCGGAACCACCAGATGGCTCCCTGTCCCACAGAAAAAAGCTGGAAAAAGCGCACTTGAATAGGATTATTGAAACCAATTACGTACTCAAGAACGTGCCCTAGTGGGTGCATTCTGCCTGTAGAGTCACCAAGTGAGGCTGCAGACAAACTAGGGGCAGAATGCACTATTCAGGAGACATTCCGTGCTGTAAAAGATCTGTTGGTAGGTCCTAAAGTAGTTTTGGGACATAGGAGATGACTGAATACTAGGCCCTGGCAGCCAATTCTGTGAAATTACGCATCCTAAGGAGCATATTCTGCCTCCTACTGCATCACTAGGTGAGGCTGATGACAAACAAGGGCAGAATGGTACATTCCTCAAAGTAAAGGTCTGTAGGCAGCTTGTAGAATAGTTTTGGTAGATAAGAGATGACCAAGTCAGTCCTGGAGGCCAATTCTGCCAAATTAAAAGATTGCTGGAAAAAGCTTCCAAATCAGGAAGTATGGACATTTACATGGGACACTAAGGGTTGGGGGGTGGCAGATTATGTCATTTTCTTGACCACATTATGTAACATAATCTTCTGCTGATGATATATACACTCATAATAGTGACCAAAATGTTTTTTGAACATAAATTCTTTTTTCAATTGTTGAATCTGCCAACCCAGACCATAATGTCATGCTATAAATGATTATGCCATGCAATGCTCTAGTGCCCATGCATCACCCTTCAACATGTCACGGACCTTTAGACATGAAAATGTTGCAAAATATACCAACTAAACCCTAAACCCTAAACTATTATCTTTAAGGAGATAGTTGTCCCTTTTGATTTATAGCCAACCATTGCATATGCAAAGGCCAATGAAAATGTTGCCTTGAAGAACTTTCCTTAAGAAACAAGTATTTATAATGGATTTTTTATTTAAAAAAACTTGATTTGCAATTTGGAATTGATTAGGTGTTATTTTGATGGACTCTATTTTATTGTTGGAGCATTAAGTAATGGAAGACATTCATTGTGCCATTGAGCAAGCCTTTTTTTTCTAAATTGATATTTTTAGTGACCATTACAAGAGCACCAATTGCAACTTCTTCTTTTTTTATTTGGTTATATTTAGGATAGTGAAGCCAATAGTCCTTGAATTCCACCACTTCAAAGGCACAAGATCATTTAGATGCAATAGCAATTTATTCGGAGGTATAATATTTCATAATAGACAAGCATCAATTTGGGTCAAATGGTTTGTTTTAATTATTTTATGAAGAATGACTTGCCACTTTTAAGAATGGCTTTTAGAAACTTGATTCATGTCATTGACTTACTAAGGACATCAAATATAAGTTGTTGTTTTTCTATAGTGTCATCACAAACTTCCTATGTCACAATTTGATAATAGTAATTGTGTGAAATTTAGTTCATATTATTTAAACATGGATGTCATTTGTCTAAAACATTTACAAAGCACGTATAACTAAGTTGAAAATTTTTCATCCACTTTAAAATCTTGCATCTTACTTATATGCAAAGAAATCCATTATACAATGTTTGGAAATTTAAATGTATCAAATTTTTATTAACAATCTGTCGATGATTTCTCCACACAAGTTTGAATAGTTGGTTTTGATGAGAGTTTGAAGGCTCAATGAACTTGTGTTTAAATTCATCATAGTTAGTGTTCACATATTCCATGATTTCATTTGTTAATCTATTAACACCATCTTAACAAATCTATATGATTATATGACAATACAAAGTTAGTGTATGTTGGACCTCATATTGACAAACATGTCATTTGACACATCCAAGAATATCATTTTTGCAAAATACCTTTTTGTTAAAAAATGCCCATATTCTTGTGTGGAACAAATAGGCACATTCAACAAGGCAATCTTTTATGTGGTAATTGTTCATTTAATGATGATATTACATATTCAACATCACATATATCCATCCATTGGAGCTCAAAGGATTCATTTGAAATTAGGTTTAGAAATAAATGAAATGGTCGTAGGCTGTCAATGATGGAAATAAAATCACATTGTTGGGAACAATGCCAATTTTTGGGGAACCATGTAATTTCTTATAGGTATGTTGAATGTGACAATATGTTCAATTGAATCTTCATATGATATTGATGGATTTTTTTGTTTCAATAAGCTAATATCTTTTTTTTAACATATAATTCATCAATTGGATAGCTTGATGAACATCACTATCCAAATTAATAAGTATGGTTTGAATAACTTGAATGCAATAAAAAATAATTGTATTCAATATCTAAAGTACTTATGTATCGAATTTTTCCCATCATATGCTCCATTCCCCTATAAGAAAAGGAAGGGGAACATGGCTACCTCTAAAGTGATCTTAGACTTGCATGGTTAGGTAGCTTGTTTTTTATATTTCAAAAAATCCACTATCTACACTAGCTAAAATTCTTGTGATTATAATAATTATCAAATCATAAATATTATAATGTTACCTTGTTTTATTTTTAGAATTATTAATAAACCATTTCATAATATGACTATACATGTGATTGGTCCAAAACTTTATGTGAAATCATGAATATTTCAATGTGAATTGGACTATAAATGAAAAAATGAAAACCACGTTATTTTAATTTTTTAAAGATTAAATTACTTGTATTGAGAAAGTTTCGATGCATTTTAGTCTTAAATTTTTCATTTGATGGTCGCCTAGTTTTTTATTTATTTTTTGCATCACTATGACATACTTTATAGTTCACATTTTTCATTATCTCTATGTGATAGATGTAATGTCATCATTTCAAAAGTCCATATGAGTCCATTTTTTTAAAAAATCATCCATAATTTTAAACATGATTCCTAGTAAAGTCTATTGCAAGATGTATAACTAAAAAAATTAGAATGTTAATGTTGAATATGGTTTTACATTTTAAATTCATGTAAAAAACCTATGAATATGACAATCCAACTAGTCCCCCTACCTATGTTTTAGCCTTTCAAATGATTATATAAAGTGCCATACACTTAATCTTTTTAATTTGTTGTTTATTTGGTTGATCAAATTTCCTATGTAAAAATACCTTTTATTCTTTGGACTAAAAAGTTTGAGGTTGATCAAAATTGACAAGCATTCTATAGTGCTTGCATTCTCATCCTTGTCACCAATTTTATAATTTTATGGTTGACTTTATAATCGATTTAGCAATCTCAATCAATAAGACACATACACTTGTGTTTTGTTGTTTTGTTTCTCCAAATTTATCTTGTATGAGTTGATCCAAGAATTTTTTGTGTAATTTTTTTTAATAAAGGAATTTATCATCTATCAAGTTTTCAAAAAAAGGTTTCTTCATCAAGAAACTCATCATTTGAGAGGATATGGTTGTTCAACAAACTATTTTGCCTTCAAACACACCATATTTCTTTGTTCATCAAAACATAGAAATTATATATGTCCAAAATGAAAATAGTTAAACACCTATGTACCTTCAACAAATCTTTGATGTAGTCTAGGTTGCGATAGACAATGTAAGGAGTTTGATATGTAATTATATCAATGTCATGGTGGCACATTGTTTAATAATATTTTTGGAATGACCTCCAAATGTTGTATGATTAACCATCAAAATGTTGGCAATTTTCGTAACATGTACAGTCTCTTGTTGAAATATCCTTTGGATTGAATATATTCTAAATTGTTCTTAAGGTATATGAAAATTTATGTAATCTAGTGATGCCACATATTGCACATGTTCACATTTTGAAAAAACCAAAAAGAGTTTGGTTGAATTCTTTGTCAAATCTAGAGGTAGTTTCCCAACTAATGGCATAGGCTTGGAGTCAAAAGTTTATATATTCAAATATGGGTGTTTAACCTACATGGCATTCGTAATACCATAATTAGACCTCATTTACATCAAAAGGTAATATAAAAATATTAAATAGGCCTTTAGAAACCCACCTTTTAATATGACATGTTTGCAAATGAGTAATCCTTGGAGATTGCATTTTCATATTACTTTTGTCCTCGTTGAAAATTTTGTTAAAATTGGGGCACAATTATGGATAATAAAAAAATTGGGTTGTTTTGATATTAAACACACTTATGTATTCAATGATGGGGGATCTTACAAAACCATTAGCAATTGTAATATTAAATCATTGGCACACTAGTTTTATTAACATGGTCTTAAGGAAGTAAGATAATGACACAAACTAGCAAAAGTTTTAAGAAATTGTTGTGAGCCAACCTTTGCAATATGTCTTATGTAATCCCCAAATTCATAACTTCAATAAATAGAAATTTGTACATAAATCTTTTCCATCAATTTTGAACAAAGAACAATTAAGATAAAATGAGATTTTGAGATTTCTGAATTTTCAAAAGGATTAATGAACATTTGTCTATGGTAATGAAAACTCACACCTAGTAATTAACCTAACACATCTACAATCTTTGGCAAAATGTTGTGGGGGTATCTTTGCAAAATAATAATAGTCCTTTAATTACCTACACCCAAATATGCAATCTAAAACACAAACACATTCTTCATGTTAACTTCAAAAACAAAAAAAAAAAAACCTTAATCTAGTAAGGTATCTCCATAAATAATGGTTTAAAAAATTACATCATTGTAAATAAAAAGGAGTTTCCATATTACGTAATAATAAATGGTCCATAACAAATTTGACACATTGCACATGTGACATCATATTATACATATTTTTTGAACAACCCAATTTGAAAGAGGAATGTACAAAGATTTCACAATCAAGTGATGAACTACACAGTTTAAAGTGCCCATGATAAAATTCATATAAAATAATAGGACAAGTTCAATGTAATTGCAATCCATACCTCTACTAAGATGTTATGTTGAATTAGCTCAATGCAAAATTGACTAGATAGTTTTAGTGTCCTATCTAAACACAAACATTAACATCTTCTATGCAACATCTCACTCCAATACCTCTTTTGGTGCACAAATATCAAGCCAAGCTTCAAAATCCCACTAGTATCCAACTTTAGATATCACATTACATTAAATGATTCATGAATTTTGTTGTGAATAATTTGTGTAGTCTTAGTGAAAATTCACACTTGTAAATAATAACTAGCATAATGCATCTATGATCTCAGGCAAATGTTGTGGGGGCATGTATGCTACAAACTAAACTCTAACAAGTGAATCTAACAAGCAAACAATTGGAATAAAACTTTAAAGCATTAATTTACATTTTTTGTTGATTCTAATGAAATCATTATCTCCAAACCAAATTCCAATGCTTAACCAAATCCAATAAAATCACCCTTTGACAAGAAAGCCTTGACAAGTTGCAAGTTGAAAGTATATGCCCAAAGTCATGATGAGTCACTATTGAATTCAACGAATCAGCAATGTAACACCCCAAACAAGAAAACCTATTAATGATTTAAAATCCAAATGTGCAAAAAAAATTATGCTAACCAAAATCCATCTTGTAGAAACATGCTCTTAAAGGGTCAAACTACAGTCTCGAAATACCCAAAATAAAACTAGAATACAATTAAAGTGCAAATCATTAATTGTTTTAGTCTTGCAACCCAAACCTACCAAGAACCCAAATTCAATACTAACAAATTATACATTCAATGAACACGGAATCAATTACAAGAGTAGTTACATTCACAAAAATGAAAGGGAAACATCTCCACATGAAACTTGGTATGCATGATATTATTGGCGTGCTCAAGAAGAATAATGGAAATCCAAATTCAAGTTTGGACTTCAATGATTAGCAAGAAAGACGCCAAATTTCACAAATTATTTCCAAACACTTCACAACCACAAGGATGCAACATGTTCTTTCTTGCTCATTAGCCAATTGCCAAAGACCTTCACTTATGTCCTCCATTGCACAACAAACTTGTAGAACTTGACCTAGGCTTCAATTCCACCAAATTGTCAAAAGTGCATCATCAAGAAATTCACATCTCCAAACATTGTACATTACACTTCACCATTATCTTTCCAACAACCAAGTCTCCACCTAGTTTGTCTCCATGGCCTTTCCTTCACTTTATCTCAATGTTTCCAATGCTTGTCACTACACATCACTAAAAATTAAAGATGAACACAAATTTGGAATAGTTTCTTTGATGCCTCCCAAATCAACAATCACATGCTCCTTGGTCTCACAACCTAAAGCTACCAAGAACTCGACAAGTGGATGGGTAGACCCCAAAATTACACATGGGCATCCTTAAGCTAGGGCAATAATAATATCAAATGATTTGGATTTTGTTTGCATGACAAAGTGGGGATTGAAAAACTAGCTTCCAATCTCAACAAAAACACATGCCCTACCAATTCCAATTTAAACAAAACCCAAATTCTATCAATCCTTGAACCAAAATCCATATGCATTTAGTGGATTATTTTGTGAAACAACTATTTTGTGTTACATATGCACAAATATTCCCTTTACATCAATGCCTTCTCAAACATCTACTTTGCAACTTTACCAAAATTAATTGAGAAATAAACCTCATGGAATGGAAATTCAAAATAATATGTTTAATTTATTTTGTGTGTTACAAATTATGCATACATTAACAACTAAAGTATTGTTTAAATAGGCAGTTGAGCAATCGTTGGATGATATTATAGTTAAACAATTCAAAGTTGGAAAAACAATGTTTGGAAAAAACAAAAGCTCCAAATGTTCAAAGTATGAAAATTCATTTAGCAATGCTTGACACATAGGGAAAAATATTTAAATCTTTTGTAAGTTGTCTAACTTCCTATCCAATTAAAATCAAATTATTATAAGATTTGTATTCACCATATGTTCTAGAATTCAGGATGTTGTGCCCATTTTCGCTATTTTCAAATGTGAATCATTTTCTTTGATTTTTAAGAATGATTTAAATTATCTTTGGAACCCCATAGGACTATTAACTATTGCCTCCATCTCCTCTCCATATGTGATACTCTCTACCATTGGAGTGTAGACAACATGGATCCACACCTTGCCTTTTGAGTGTTGTAATACAAGAGTAAGACAATCAATGAGATGCAAAAATAAATCACATGATCAAGGAGGATCATGAACTTGGATTTGGATTTTGCAAAATCCAAGTTGACATCAACTTCCAGGTTCAAATCAACCACACTTTCAACTCATGAATCAACAACTTGAAATGCCCTCTAATTTCAAATAGATTAGACAAATCATGTGAAACTTGATCAATGTTTTGCGCAAGAATTTTTTTGGTGCTTAACTTGTCCAAAGTAAACCCTTGAATTATCAATGAGAATGGTTTTTGCCACTGCATGATTGCTTGGCTACAAATTCACAATACCTTTCCAAAGTTTGGGAACATGGAGTAGGTGTAAGAGGCCTCTTGTAGCCACACAAGGTGCCTCCTATTAATGTGTATAAGGTGACTTGGCAAAATGGACTTGAGGACTTGCTGGTGTGGACTTGGTCACTTGGCAAAATGGACTTGAGGACTTGCTGATGTGGACTTGGTCACTTGGCAAAATGGACTTGAGGACTTGCTGATGTGGACTTGGTCACTTGGTAAAATGGACTTGAGGGCTTGCTGATGTGGATTTGGTGACTTGGCAAAATGCACTTTCAACATTTGTGAATTGTGATGCTGACTAGACCAGATACAATGTCGATCTGACAGGGTGGATGTCACAAATAACACATGTGAACCTGGCAAATAGGAAGAGCAAAACAGTATTCCACATGTATGAGAATTATTCAGTATTTGCATTTGCAAATTGTCTCCATGTGGGGCTTGTGCATTATCACCATGGATCTTGATCAAGCTCATTAGCATATGGCACCAGTTGATGTGCGGGGAGACTCCTGGGGTGGCAGTTGATCTATCGTCTTTGTACTTGTTGGCTACCCATCTTCATTTCCTTCTTCAACGCCAAAGATTTGCATGGACTTTGTTTGTCTAATACATAAATCTGCACCTTGCATTCCAGGTGATATGCTCTTTCAGGGTTTTGCATTCTATGAGGAAACCTTCAACATTATGGCTGGATTCGATGGGCTCAAAGCAGAGGAGAGAGAAGACTGAAGGAGTTCAGCTTTTATCAAAATTTGTGATCTTAGGGGGCTGATTGCTGGAAAAGCATATCACAGTTTGAACTGGACAAATTCAGCAGAGAATAATCTCCCTTCATTTGGGAAAGAACCTAAAGAAAAAAAACCTCCTAGCTTGTTGTCTCTATTGCTATAGAGAGCAAAATCACATTGTCAAGTGGAAGGTGATTATGGACTAGGTGTTGGCTACCTTCAGTGTTTACTAGGAATTAGCCACCTTGTGCCTTTCTACCACCGTCAGGCAGAAGGTAGCAAATGCCTCACATACTTGAGATTGCAACCTACTACCTACCTACCTACCTACCTACCTCTTTAGCTATTTTTAGCTACTGTCTTACCTATTTTGAGGAGGTTGATAGGTTCGTGTTTGTGTCAGTATTACTGGACTCAAACATCCTTTGTTTGAAGAATTTGCAAAGTAATTTACCTACCCTGTGCCCACAAAATTGGTCCCTAGTTCTACCTCAACCATTAAACCACAGTTTCCTCATGCACTGTAAAAGATACACCGACAAAAAACTGAAAGAAAGTGCAGTAGAGTGGTACAGTCAAACCACTTACAAACAGCTTAACCTGAATGCTCATAACTCTCACCACAAGACTGACAAACTCCATTTGAGAAAGAGCTTGTGATGAGATTAAGTATTTACAATCACTTTACTATTATTTGGTTCTCTTCTAAACACGAGTGGTGGCAATGCACACAGCCCAAATGAATATCATCTCTTCACAGCTTCCAGTGTGTATATTGCAATAATAGTCCACAAAGACTTTCAAAGAGCCTGCTGCTCCCCAAGCTGAGCAAAACAGCCTGTTCCATGCCTCCCAGAAATCCTTCCTGATGTCCCAACCCTGAGAAACCATCTCTGAAGAATGGTTTCTGTTGCACTCTCTGCTTTGACTTCCTTTGAAACAGGGATTGGCATCTGTGAGAAAGCAAGAGTAAAAGAAGTAGCTAACGGTTTACAAAACTTCATCCTCCTTGCCCATGAACAGTCTCAAGACAGCTCTTAAGTAGAAGAAGTCCTTTCCAGTACTTGTCTACTAACAAATCCCCTTCCAGTGCTACTGCTTGCAATTCTGAGATTCTCCAATGCTCAAATTCTTAATGGTAGATGGCCATTGAAGATATTAAATTTCCAAACAAACAAAGGACCTCTGCTGTTGTCATCCAGTCTTATCACATCCGTGGGGAAGACAAGTGAGCTCTTCTCCCCTCCACTTTTCGTCCACTGTATCCGAACTTGACAAGAAAACTCAGCTGCATCCACCGGGGGTTGCTCACCAGCACAAATAAATGAGACATTTCCAGCTATTTGATTTTCTGAATAAGCTTCTGATTCCCTGCTCCCTCCAACCACGGAGCTTAACCAGCTACATTCAGGCCGTCCTACCATGTGTTTGTATGCTGTGTTAACCCATTGTACTTTGTGTCTGAAATCAGTGATTATGGTTGGCAAAGGCAGCTTCTCAAGCTGATCCTGGAAAGCCTCCAGTGTTCCCATCATGGGAGACATCAGTGGATTGACCTTGGTTATACACTCTAGACAAATCATGGACTCAGCAGCTTTGATAGGTTGTGGAGCAATAACCTTGTGGGGTGACAGACCTAACGAGAGGTCCCCTTCATAGACAACACCATCCTTTGGAACCATCGATGCATCAAACGACACTGTTCTTGAGTCATAAGAATGTTCATGCGATTGGGCTTGCGACAATTTCCATTCTCCCAACTGTCTGCTCTCAGCAAAACATGGACCAACCTCTTGGAATATGAATTTCTTCAAGAAACCCCATAGCACAGCCTTACACTTGGCAGCATGGTATGGAGGCTGAAACATCAGAACTGCTAGTTGAGTTGGAATCCCCAGTGGATCAATATGTGGACCTGCGGACTGGACCAGGGAAAAGCACAGACAGAGTCCATTAGAGTCTTCATGACCAGGAACATCCTTGACAGCTTACAAGAGGAGACTTTGAAAGGAATGTCAAGGTTCCTCTCTCTTCCACAATGGAGACAGTTTCAGATTCGGATGTGAATATCACAGTGTCTCTCAGCTGAACTCATGCACTCTGTACATAAGCACCACTTTTCTGTATCCCTCTGCAAGTACCCATTAAAGAAACCAAGACTACTTTCCCTATAGTATTGGCCCTGTGATGTTATGACTGGTGAAGCCAGAACCAGTAGGTCAATTAAGTATAGAGCCATTTCTGGTGGTAGAAGATACAGGAAAAGGAAATGGCTTTGGAACAGCAGCAGAGTGGCAAAACAATGGAAGCCCTTTGATAGCAGAAACTCATGAAACCTTTGGACTCTAGATCCGGTGCAGAAGGGAGATCAGTTATTTTCCTCATGTGTAAAGAGAAACAGAAAGGGAACACAGGCCTGCACAGAGAGAATGCTCAGGCACAGAGAGAATGCTCAGGCACAGAGAGAATGCTCAGGCACAGAGAGAATGCAAGAGAATGTTCATGCTCTCTCTAGGAACGAGGGAATGAGAGCGGGTGGGTGGGTGAGAGAGTTCTTAAGACCAAACTCACCTGCATCTTGCCACTTGTTTTCTCAGTAGCTGCTCTCTGGAATGCAGAATTGGACCACAGAATCCTGTTTTGTTCATCTGTGAGCATCACAGCATCAGATGAGGTTGCATACACATGATCCAGATAGTATGAGTCCACCACCGGTTCATTAAGAGCCTGCTGCTGCCTGTCACTCCCTGCTACTGCTCCTGCCACTGGCAAGTGTTGTATTATGGCATGAGGAGGAGGAGAAGGAGTTTGAGTCCTCCAACCACCGCTCACCTGCTCCACAAAGTCCCTAGCAGCCACAGGCCTGAAACAATTGTCTGTCAAGAGCATGCTATCAGATTTCCTCCTAAGTTTTGTAAGCTCTTTGTCGCCACCACCTGTAGTTGAGTCCCTGCATTCTTCTTCCTGATCCACCAGCCACTCTCCTCTACTGAACATGGTCAGATTGGTATCCGCAACAGCAGCAGCAGCTTGGTGGTGGTTCCTTACGCCCTCAACATTCCAATCCACACTGGAACCACCATACCTGTGAGAGCTTGGAAAGCAAGATTTGGACTTGGCATGTGAAGAAGGACTAGGGAAGGAGGAGTCAGATGGTGATGAGGGCCCTTCTGGATGTATCGGAGCATCTGGTAGCAAAGAGAGGGTTACAAGATTTGTCGTTGTCCTCCTGCTCTCTGCAACATCTTCACCTGAGCAGACCTCACTCTCAGCACCGTAAGAGGCAGAAGCATATGGCAGAGGCATGAAAGCAGCACCACCACCTCTGAGAGACGACTCATTGGACTTGATCAATACCGTGCTGCAACCACCGGTGTCTCTGGAAGGAAGCGATGACTGATGCTTTTCCTGCTGCTGCATCATCCCTGGCTCAGCAGGCATTGTTGTTCCTTGCGCTGGTCCTGTTACTGCTGCCGGTAGAGACCCCTTGAGTATCTCCCCTGCAAAGCTCAGCCCTGGGAAACCACCTAACCGCTGATTCGACATCCCGCTCCTACTTACCTCTCCCAAGAAAACTGGCGAGTTTGCAGCCGCCGCTCGCTCCATGAAAGCCGCATCCTCTGTTTCTCGCAACGGCATCATCTCCTGCTGCAAAAGGAGGCTCGGTGCTGCTACAGCGTTCCAACTGCTGCTGCTGCCTCCAGGGAAGCCAAGCTTCACCGAACTGTTATCCCTCGCTGCGACTCCGTAGCTTTTGCTGCTCTCATTGTTGTTGTTGTTGACGAGCGATCTAGTGACGAAGTACGACGATTGCCGGCTGCTGCGGTCCGAGCTTTCGTTGAATCTCTGCAGGCCGCCAGGGCCAAAGACGGGCGCCACGCTCTCACTCAGAATTGGCGTCAGTCCGACTGCGACCTCCTTGCAGACGACGTTGTTGTGGGGAAGAGGAGAAGGACTATGTTCTCTTCGTTTAGACCTGGGTGTTGTTCCCCCTGGCGTCGTTGTCGTCGTCTTGCAGCTGGATCTGCTTCCTGCCGCTGCTGCATCACTACTACGGCCCTTATTCTCACTGGGGATGATGGAAGCTTTCTTCGCGTTGATTGTCGATGCCGATGTCGAGGAATCTGTCTGCTGCGGCTGCGGCCGTTTGCGCGATCTCCGGCTTCCCCCTCCTCCTCCTCCTCCTCCTTTGCTGGAGCCCTTGTCCAAGGAGAGCGAGGAAGAAGTCTGCGGATCTAACGGGTCTGCTGTACTAGTGCCGCCCTCGGTGGGCTTGGGAGCGAGCGGCTTCGGTGCGATGGGACGGTACCTTGACATAATATGCTCGGTCTTGGACGCAAATGTGGGAGTACCTGCGTACATTGCGCTACAACAGCAGCCGCCTTGATCGCCCCGACTCATCAGCCTCGCTACCCTACCTCTCTCTATGTCCTACCTTTCTCCTCTCCCTGTAAGTCGATCCCCCTCCCCTTCGTCTTTGGTCTCCTTTCCGTCCTCTAGATGCTTTTGACATGCACCCCGCTCGCTCACACAGTGCTCAACAACCAAAAGAATCTGAAACCTCAAGGCATCGGCCAACAGCTACGTCTTCTTCTGCTCTCAGAGCGCATCAAGCAGTAGAAACAACATCTTCTGGAAGAACGAACTTACGGTAAAGGAATACAAGAAGGCGACCGCGGTCGCGAAAAACACGAGCGACTCACCACATGCGCTGATGGCGTTCGCATCAGGCCCAACTGCTGCTGCAAAATATACAAACTACCGAAAAATTCCGACCGCTAGCTCCCCGCCGTCGTTTCTTCCTCCTCTTACTCCTCCCACCTCCTCACAACGTCAACAGAAATGAAAACTCTCCACACTCAGCCATATCCTGTGAGAACCAAAACACATAAACACACACATACGACAGCAGCAGCGGCCTACTCGCGATCGCCGTTACTACAGTCGCCCTGGAATTGTTGAATGCGCAAAACAGAGAGGAAGAAAACAACGACCGATATATTCTCAACGTCCTCAAGGCCGACCAAAAAAAAACATCAATCGAAACTAGAAGACCAAAAGAAAAAGACATACATGGTTGCAGGAACTAAAGAAGCAAGACCATCAAGCGCTATCGCAGCAAAAGAGCAGACCGCAAGCGCAAGAAACAACAACACAGAACCCACCGCAAACGAGCAACTCTTGCGCCCGCACGCAAACACGAGAGAGAGAGAGGGAGAGAGAGAGAGAGATCGCCATCGTCTTACTAGTAAGTTTAACTAGTGACAGTAAAATGTAAAATTGTTGTGCGTTTACTATAACTAGTAACAGTAAAATGTAAAAATTGTTATGCGTTTACTATAACTAGTAACAGTAAAATGTAAAAATTGTTATGCGTTTTACTATAACTAGTAACAGTAAAATGTAAAAATTGTTGTGCGTTTTATTAGTGGCAGCAAAATGTAATTTTTTTTCTTACTTTCGCCCCCAGAGTAGAAAGTTAAGGTGAGAAGTAGTAAATCCGCGTCTCGTCATTCAGTCAGTAGGTAGTAATCTGCAAGCAGATTGTAGCGACCATTAGAAATCGTCCACGTGTTAGGTCCACAAGCTTCCATTCGGAATCAGCCAATAGGGAGGCGTTTTTTTTAAGTCGTAGCTTTCATGACGTCCATTCGCCGCTCACAGTGGGGGGGCCCACGGGCTTGGCCTATCCGCGAGCCAATCGAGGTCCCGAATCTTCTGAATTGCGGATCTCGGCCATTCATGGACCCCACGTCACCCTATCCGCGTCCTTCACACTCCAGATCATTACCTCAGTGGTTCAGGACGTGGAAATGATTCCGGGACCTACTAGTTACTTACTACTTACTAACTAAAACAGTTTAGGTTAACATTAACTGTCTAATTGAATCACAGGTTATATAACTTATAACCGGCCTTTTGAATTTGTGAAAAAACCATATGTAAGGTACAAATATGTTGGCCCAATTTACCCATTGCATTATAAAGATGTCTATTTCCATTATTAAAAAAATTTAAGTGAAAAAATCAATTTTCATTATTGGGCTATTTTCTTCACATGGATAAATGCACATGTATTTATGGCATTGAAAACCACTTGTGTACCATGCTCCCTACTTACTTATGATGCTTACCTACTTACATAAATAGTTACCTAACATGGAGTCTCTTTTCTTTGTAATGGGTATTGAGTATTGTTGTCTAGTTGTGGGGGTGGAAACTTGGTGTATCATTTTTTACCTAGTTGGGGTTGATTATTATGTGTTCCCAATAAGTACTAATTGATGTAATTTATAATATTGACATTACCTAAAATAAATATTCAATTTGCATTTCTAAATATGAGAAAGAATGTTTAGAAACATAACTCATTGACCTTTTCTAGTGAGTATTTTGTTTTTCAATTTTTTCATATTCTCATAATTGTTACCTTTTAAGTTATTTGTCAATGTTGGTGTCGACATTCCATTTTCATTGTTTTTAACAATATGATAATGTAATAATTCTCTCCACTTTGAAGGTCAAAAGCAATACATTTTCAAAATATTGAAATATTCATATTACAAACAAATGAACAAAAAAATTAAATTGTGTTTGAACCGATGTGGGGCAAATATTTTTTCATACCCACTAATTTCAAGTACTTGAAATTTTTCAAAATCAAATGATTGCTAGGTTTAGGTATTTGAAAATATTTAGATTCAAAGAATTTTGGGTATTTCAAAAAGTTCAAAAGACTATTGGGTTTCATGAAATATTTGACAAAAACTCGATGATTTTTAAGGCAATCAATTGATATTTTCAAAAAAAATGAACATTGCAATTACATATAATAACTAGATATTTGATTTTTTTAATAACCAAGATTATCAACTTTCAAACCCATCCCCATACCCAAGGGGGTTTGGTGCCATTTTTAATATTTTCCCCATTCTAGTTTGAACCTTACAAGTAGGATTTTAAATTGTTGAATCTTGACAATCACAAATTTCATTTAGCATTTAAGGGCACAACTTTGATTCTTTATATCAAAGCCCAAATATATCCAAATTCAACTTAAAATTATGAAATTGCATTGATTAAAAGGATGCATGTTGTGACAATTTTTTATTCTAACCATAAGTTTGTGTTTCCCACCCAAACATTCACACAAAAAAATGTTTGATTGCACACCTATCAATTGTCAATGTTTGCACCAATGTTCTACATGTAAATGTGAATAACCATAAAGCATGTAAAAACCATGTAACTAGCATAAATCACATTTGCATACAATAAGTGTAAGTGATTAGCAAATACACTTACATGATGCGGTGTAAATGTTTTGCGGCAAGTTAATATAAGTAAACATATACCCTTAATGAATATACTTATTTGCAATCCATATCAATTAATTGTGAGTGCATCCCAAAGCTCAATGTTTTTTTGGCAATGAGCTACTTTGATTGGCCATCCACTAAAATAAAGTTAAATTTTTTTTTAAAAAATTATAGTCCCAAATATAAGTTTTTACTACCAATGTGGTATTGTAAGTGTGTTTCCCTTTAGCCCTCCTATATATACAAGAAAAGATCACACTTTTGGGTGAAGGATATGGGACAAATTCTGATGTTATTGGAATTTTTTGGTGCACATTATTGGGTGCATCTTGGGTGCATGTTGCTTCACCTCATGGCTCAAGTAGAATTTTCATTTCTAACTTTGTTCATCATCATTTTTGGCCTAGGCTTTTACAAGAGTTTGGATACCTATCATGATTCATCTTACTATACATGCAATTAATGTTAAAAGAAAATTAATCCTCCAAAGGGCAAATCTGATATTTTTTTTGGGAGTCTACTATGATATATTATGCATTTGTCAAGGTAACCATTCTTATCCATTGGGCTACCACAATGATCTTGGAAAAATATTTTAAAATAGAACATAGTTAAATCACATGTTAAATTAAGCTTTCTTTTGTTAAAGCTTTGAGATTCATTTTATTTGTGGTTGCATGTTCAAACTTATTTCAAATTTAGATATTTTGTAGTCACTTGTATAAAAGGTTTTTAACTATATTTTGTGCATTATATTATAAAATGCCAACTCAATATATGATAACAAATTTAGTTCAAATATTTTATTATCACATATTATATGTATTCCTATGAATTCCAATACTAATGTGACACATCCATATTGACATGATGTGTCGTGTACAAGCCTATTCCCCACTTAAAATAAGAAAACCATAATTTTACATTTTTTTACATAGTTATGTAAAATTGTGTAAATGTAGGTGTAAAACAAATACATTGGCACAATCATACAAGGCATAATATGGACTTACAAAATTCAACACTTACACTTAGATGTGTCATGTTATACACATACATAAATGTAAGTGGGTCTTATACATTTACACAAATTGTAAATAAATTCCATTATGCCATTTACATTTACATGAAGTGTAAATCCTATTTACCACACACACACACACACAAGTTTACACCCAAAATAATGTCAAGAAAAGTATTTTGGGAAGGGCTTTTTTCATGTAAATAAATTAATTGCACAAAATGTTTCATACTTCATTTTCAAATCAAGATTGATATTAAAAATAAATATTATATTAAATGTTGATACTTGATATTACACACATTATAAAGATCAACCATTTAAAATTTTGATACCTACAAAATGATGGTCATGCACTAATTTTGATGAGCATCATCAACACAATTTGAACACTAAAAAGTAATGTGTTGGATCATCAATGGGATAATTCAATAGCTTTAGTGTGAGAATGAAACAACATCCACCAATAGATTGTAATGGGCCAAAAACTCAAATTTAAATTTGTAAATGTAACCTTACTTGTGAAAATGTTGAAATTTTTAGACAAAGTGTTAAGAAACAAGGATGTGCTTCATTTGGCTAATAGGAATATAGTTCCTAGTAAATATACATACAATCAATTATATTTCAAAGGCACAAATTTGAAATATAATCAATATAGTGTGCGAAACCATTGCATTTAAAATAAAAGAACAAATTTTTTATATAGGTTACATAGATTACATGGAGAGTTAGATGTCCTTGATAAAACTCATGGTGATTTAAACATTTGGGTCCTCACTCTAGCCATATTGCATTCATTGGTGTGTTCATTATTTATTGATTATTTCAGCTATTAAAGAACAAAAGAAAAATTGAACGATTTTTTCTTTTCCGAGGGAAATGTCAAATACAATCTCTTAATGAATTTCATGATGGTTTGATGGATAAAATGTTTGAAATTTTCCTCTCAAAGTTTCCAATGTTGATTTTATATGTCATGTTGTCACAAATACATTAATGCTAAATATGCACAATTTGAGTTATGACAAATTATTACAAAATAGGTTTATGCATAATACCAACCATATGCCAAAACACAAACTACAACACAAGTATGCACCTAAACATGATTTCATTCATAACAAGAAAAATCTTGAACCATGGCATAATGTGAATAAGACTCTAATGTAACATTATAACTCAAAATTGTGTTAATAAAAATATATTGGGTTGCACTATGTGAATTTAAGTGGTTAGGCCATGGAATTTTTTATGACCCACCATCCATTTAAATAACCTTCCAATATTATTAATTGAATGTGCATTATAGACCCCAAAAAATGGATTATGATGATGAATCTCATCCTTAAGAGGACAATGGATGGTGATGGATGAAAGTTGGTAATTGATGAATGATTTTTTTTCCATGAACAAAAAAATTAAACTAAATAAATAATGATATGAAATAAATTATAAATTTAATCCTCCTAACAATGTTTCAATAATTCATATTGGCATCAATGGATGTCATTTATGACATCACCTATCTTTGAATGTTTTGAATTTTTATCATGGACAAGATAAAGATTCAAAAATATAATGATATGAACCAGGAAAACTAAATACTTGGCAATGAAAAAGAATTATAAGACTTTATTGATGGAACGAAACATTATACAAAGCTAGGTTTGAGATAGAAGTATATTACATGGGTCACAACTTGCATTGGCAAATTTGAGAAGTGATACCCTCGAGACTTTTTATTTATATTATCACATAGAACCTTCTAAAGGTTCACCTTGAGTTTTTAAAACCTTCCACCAACTAGACCTTTTCTAAAACTTCCACAATTATGACTTCTATAATTTCCAAACATACACATTATAGATATATCTAGAAATGAATTTCTAATGTTTATAATAGTTCCATATGAAAAGTGTCTTTGGGCTTGTATGAATGCTATAAATGAACTTTTTAAACATTTCCAAAATCATTTGGAAATTGTATTGTTGGCACACATGTATTTCCAATACGTTCAATCTTGAACTTTAGTTGTTTTTAATATTGTTGGTTAGCATTTTTCTTGAACTACTCCTTCAAAGCATTTGTATTCATTAGGTATCCCCTTGTGTTTGCCTTATGTATTAGTTTGTTTCCAAACCATAAATAGATGAATAGACCAATATCCTTGATAAATGCGTTCGAATTTGGCAATTGGTATGCACGACCTTGCTAGCACTTTAAACATTAAAAGTAGACCATGATTTGCAACGGAATGTGTTTGTTGTATGATATAATAGATCATATATTATGATACAAATAGGAAACCAATTCCTATGTTTTCATCATGGTTTCCTACTTGTAATATCAATGTCTTGAATTTCATAAAAAAATTGTGATGTGTGTTCGATGTGTTTCCATGTCAAAAAAAGATGTGAACCTTTATAATGTCATTTAGAATTTTCTCCATTATAATCTACTTTTTTTTTAAATGAAAAAAATCATGCTAAATTGGTTATTTTTTATGAGACAATCATGGTAAATTGGTCATTTACTTTTAGCATGCCTTTATCATGCTTTAATCATGGTAAATTAGTTTTTTTTATCACATTTTAAAACTATGCTTTCTTTTCCAAAAATGTCATTTATTACCAATTCAATGGTTTATGATTTACAACAATTAATTTGAAATTGTTAAGGGAATAGTTTCTGGTAGTAATAGTTAGTTCATATATTTTTACTTATTTAGTTATTGTTTTAGGACTTATTAACTAGATTACATCATTTTTATCACCGTTTGAATTTGATTAAAACAAATGATTATTTTTTTTGAGGAATATCTTTGGAGAATAGGAAGAGATGGTATCATTGTAAAACATTGAGTTTTGATGGAATATGAAATAATAACACTTTGATTTTTAGAGAAGCTTCATTTCCATAGTCAAAAATTTTGTTTTGATGTTTATTATCATACTTTCATTACTGGATTTTAATTTTGAAACTAAATGTGAGTATATTTGAAAGATCATATTTTATTAATATTAGTTTTATGACATGTTTCAGTCCATATTAAATCAAAATATAAGATCAAAGATTCTATATTTACCATTTGGTGACCATCCCAAAGCCTGAATTCATAGTGATTTCAAAATGTTGTTTACGTCTTGTTGTTGAAATTTTTGTTTTTATAGATAGATGGTGAACTTCAGTTTCATTTTTTGCATTTTTTTTCAAATCTTGATCATAAGTTTTTCTCCACGATGTAGATCTAAGTAGAGTAACTAATTGTGAAGGTTTTGTTTTAATGCAAAAGATTGTTTAGATTTGAATTAAAATGTGGAGAGATGGAAAATATAAATGTAACTAAAATTTTTAGGAGATAATTAAATTAGGTTTTATTAATGAACAAGTGGAAATAGTGAAATTGGTGAAACACATAGGCACACTGGTAATCTACAATGAAATTCTAAGAAAGAGAAATGTAAGATTGAAAATGCAAACTCACAAGATACATTTAGACAAAGGAATCGGGAATATGAAGCTTGAAAAATAGTTGTGCTAGAATCACCATGTTTGATGCAACAACAGAACTTTGATGTATGAAAAAGAACAAATATTCAACAAATTAGAAAAGGAAGAAATAATACCAAGGTACATATTTGCTTCACCTCCTTAATATTGAAAAGACCATGAGAATTTAAAGTTTGAACAAAAAGCTTAGAATTTTGAACCTCTAATTCATTATGTGGTTGAACAAGAAGCCACAACTTAAGGCATCAAAATGTTTAAAGGAGTTGAGCCAATATTTGTAATTAAACAAAAAATTGTAATTTTACTAAAAATCGCACCAACAATAACACAAGGTGTACATGTGGCTATTAAAGTTAGGTATAGTGAACCCCAATTGAATCAGTAAAATGGATCCATTGTTAGAGGAGTCTCAAGAGACCAAAGTAAAAGAATTCATAGTATGAATAAAGTTCCAAAACTTAACCTTCCATAATGCACGTATTGTCATTAGATCAATGAATGTCCATTTATTGAAAATAATGTGAGGCAAGGATTTGTTAAACATTTCTAAAATATGAATCTAGATGTTGCAACCTTAGCTTTAAGCTCGCAACCAAAACAAAAGCTTGCAAAGGTGCGAGTTGAGAATGAAGCTTGGGAGTCACATTTCATGCTCTCGAAAGTGGAGGAGAGTGTGAGGGAATGAACCCACACATTCTCAAGTGGGCTTCCACTTTGGGAATTGGAGTTTTAATGGATTCTTGAATCTTCAAAGGGCAATTGCAAAGGTCAAGAATCATTAGATTGAAATTTTTTTTATACCATTGGAAAGATTTTGGAACCTAGATGTTTAAAATGGGCTTGCATGAAGCATTTGAGTACTTAAAACATAAGTTATGACCCAAAAAAGAGTCGGGAGTTAAACTATCAATTTGACTCCCAACCATTAAAAGTCAGGAACCGCCTTGAATTACTTACGTGAAGGTGGCTTGCCACATATCGTTGAAAAGATTTTAACGAAGAATACAACTTTGCTTTGAATTTCACCTCAATCAGAGGTGTGTAGAAGAAGTTATGGGCTTTCAAAGTTGTAAGAATCCCAATTTCAGGAATTTCAAGATTCCCAACTTGGGAGTCTCGAGACAAAATGACATTGGGTGCAAGCCCCGTGGCTAGGCATAGAAAATACTATAAGGGTTCAGGTCGTGGTGAGTCTTGTGAGTCCGTGTTTGCCCATGGTTCGTCCGTGCACCAAAAGTGCTCCAATTACGCACTAATCAACTTGTTGTTTTGTTTGTATAAATTCGTGTGAATAATTGACCCACTTGTCATTCATCTTAGTCCCCATCCCAAAGCTCTAGCACGCCCTTCTACCCCCAAAGTGTTGCAAACCAAGGAACATACCCCAACTCCTTATCCTTCCGTTGTTTTCACCTTTGGACTCACACTTGAATCTATCAAGGAGTTTGGGGGTGCATCACTTGAACTTGCAAGAGCAAAGAACCATGGATAAAATGAGCTAAAGGAACTACACCATGAGAAGGTCATAATTCCAAATAAATTTAGAGAACAAATATAAAGAGATAACATAGTGGAAATGAAAGTTCGGACTATGGCAGAAGTAGTACATGTTTCTATAGTTCTTACACCAAGTCTATTACATCACAACAATGTTGGAATTACTTATCCGGGAATTTCCAATTTAAGAATGGAACCAATAAGATTTGTAAAAATATATTTTGTGGTAATGCCTGAATCTATGGTTATAGTAAGAAGCTCCATTTGTAACAGCACCAACCCATATTGTTGTTAATATGAAGTCTAAACCCTAGATTCTAAGGGAAACAAAACTTGTTAGTGTGCATAAAGAGATGACCAAAGAGGTAGACAAGATTTTTGCTAGACAACCATTAGATCCAAGAGGAGGCTTAGACCCATTAAGACCACCAAGACCTTGAGGATATTTTAGAGTGCCAATGATGAATATGAACATACCACCATTACCACCAAACAAGCCTTACTGTCGGCCACCTAACTATCTTGAGTATGTGAAGGATTTTGACCCAAATGCTCAAATCAAAGTTTTTAAAGTTGCCATTAAAACAAATGGTGAAACAAACAATGCAAATATTGTTAATTAAGTTAGTTTTACCTTTAGAAGTATTGTGTTTGACTAGTGTAACAATTGCATGGGAGATTACCCATATTGTACTTTTGTAGAATTTCAATTAGCTTTTTGTAAGAGGTATAAAAAAGTTCAGAATTATGAGCAAGTTTTCATGTAGTTGAAGAATATGAAGCATGAAAAGAATGAAAGAGTGGAAGTTTATTATGAAAGATTATTGAAATTAGTCAATAGTCTTCAACACAAGCCAACAAATAATTTCCTAACTACTATTTTCAAATTTGGATTACAACCATATTTGCATGTAGGAACAACAAGCATGAAGAGAGAAACCTTGCAGTAGCATGAGGAAGCATCTTTGGTTTATGAAAAAGGAATTTCTCAAATAGAGGTTATAAACAATTTGTGAGTACCATAAAGTAATAAAACAATATTACTTCAGAAACCATAGACAATTATAGAGAAAACAAGAATGTATTATACAAATTGTTATAGGACAAATCATACTGCTTGTTATCATACTTTCATTTCTAAATTTTAATTTTGAAACTAGATATGAGTATATATGAAAGAACATATTTTATAAGTATTAGTTTTACGACATGTTTTAGTCCAAATTATATTAGAATATAGGATTAGAGATTTTGTGTTTACCATAAACCTTTTACATATTGATTATGTAAGTTTTGAAATAAATAAATGCATGTATACATGATAAAAATGAACTTCAAATAGAAAATCATATGATCATCATTACATAATTTGTCAACTATTGTACAAAAAACCATATTTATGTTACAAACTTAAAAATTGAAGGAAAGTTTGTTGATACCATAAAAATTTGAAACATTTTTCAAGTTTACTATTAGTTCTTTTTATCAAAAATTTATGATGGAAAAAAACACAAATGAATTCAAGAGATTTCTTCAAGTTTATGAAGATTTGGGTCGATTTATTATTTTAAGTTAATCAGTAATATGCATGCCCCCAAATTGATTTTTCAACCCCTCCCTTTTGTAAGACAACATATGTCAATATCTTAAAGGTATAAGTAATTGTTATACAATATTGTCAAACATTGTGTACAAAAGCCTATTGATGTTTATATTGAGAATTTCCAAAGGTGGTCCATGTAACCATGTTGTTTTGTCAAATTACTCAATGTACTAATTTGTATTTCTAGATGAAAGCTATATACTTTTGGTTTCAGTTTAAAGGAACAATTTCATTGAAAAAAAAATGTTAGTTTGATCTTTTTTCAAACATGCTCTTTTGAAATAAAAGGCCTTCTAAATACGTTTTTCATGAACTTGTTTCAAGTTGAAAGTACATCATACATGGGCTATTACAAATTCCACTTTAAACTATGGAAAAACATATATCCCAATTGATTGAATTGTGGCAAATTATCCTTTCAATATGTTAATGAATATGGCTTTATGTGAATTTTTTAAAAACATTTAACTAATTGGGATGCATGTTGTTGCCATAGGTGTTGTAATTCATCACAAATTGTTTTCTACCAAAATGACAAGTTTGTTGGAAAAGGGAGAAAAAAGGGTAAAATCCACCAAATCTAACTCAATCAAAGGTGAAACATCCAAAAGATTGTCAACCTTCATTCCACTCACATTTAATCAAATTTCTATATAATAATGAGTCCATGGATAATAATGAAAGGCCTATATATATATGCCTTTATATTGAAATAATAAGATCATTCAAGGTGTTAAATTTTGCCATCTATTTGAAATTGTTTTTCATCCATGTTGTTAACTATATCCCAATCTCCCCCCCGCTTCCCCCTTTCACCCCTCTTTCATTTTCCCCTCATGTTTCCATATGGTTCCCCATAATTCATCAAGATTTATTTTAGATTTCAAATCTACATTTTGCTTTTCATTTCCATATAGGTTGGTAGGGGAAGGGGTTAGGTGATTAGGCTTGAAATAGGTAGGTTTTAGACTATTTTAACATTATAACATGAACATGAAAAAATACATGTTAATGTGCCTTTTTCATATCCATGTAGGCGGGTACGAAAGGGGATGACTTGGTAAGCTTGGAAGAGGTTGGTTTTAAACTAGTGTTGGTTGTGTCTATTGGAACCATTAGATTAGATTTAGTTTTAAGGGTATTTAGTGCAAGGGAAGACCCTTTGGTTCAAAGTCTAATCCTTATAAAACCCCTTGGCTTTTATTAAAATGGGCATACGTCCAACTTAATTATTGGTTAGTTATGCGTTCTCTTATTTTTACGTTCTACAATGAATCATTTCCTAATGAATTAAATTCATGGAACATTTCCTATTTTGAATTGTTGTTGGTTTTCACATGCCATAGAGGGGTAAAGCTATTGTACAATGATTGTTGAGCCAACTTGTCAAGAACTCAAAAAATTTGTGACATGGAAATAACCACATCCCCATGTTACAAGCAACCACCTCATTATTTTTTCTTGTTTGACATTAATGGTGTGTATTAAAAAACAAGCCCAACTTAGAGTTTCAAGTCTATAGGAATCTTCATTTCAAATTGGACCCTAATGTAAAGCAAACCTAAACAAAGCGATCAAATTATGTAACTTACCTTAAATTACCCTTGTAGGTATTTTAGTATTACGAGAGATTATCCTAATAAATATATATTTATCCATTCCACATATTAATCATGTACAACTCCTATTACCTTGTCCTATGGTGTGTAATCTCCAACACATATAGCCTAGGGCCCTAGAAAAAAAAACCTTTAAACCCTATATATAAACTTAGGACCTTTGTCCTTACCTTAATTTATGACCTATACCTCTACAAAAATAGCCCCTAAAACTCATCAAGTTTGGTTTTGAAATAAGTCTAGCTTTATATATATTTGTTGAATCCAATTTTAAAGTGGGTCCAAGTCCATGTGACTCACCAAGTTTGGTTCTTAGACTTGAACTTGGCCAACATTGGTTCAAATGGAACATATAAACACAACTTTTCTTGTTACATAGATGACATTAAAATTTCAAAAATATATGCTCAGAATCTTATACTTTTAAATGCCAAAGGAACACATCCTAAACCCTAAATAATCTGATTTTATTTTTCAAATATTTTGGAAATATTATTCATAATTGTTAATTGATCACATGTTATTATATGCATTTTATTTTATACAATGTGTGCTTTCTTGGTTTGTAACATTGCAAATTGTATGTATCATATGTAATTTCAAATTTTGATTCTGAAACATTGAACATGTTATTGACATTATATTTACAATTCTACACAAAAAGGTATGTCCTACTATTCTTCACCAAGTTTGACTTCATTATTTTAAGCAAGTACGATTTAATACCCATCCACTAACCTAGTTCTTGCCATTTGCAACATGATGTTTTATTATATTTATAAAAAAAATAGAACAAGTTTTGATGGTGGAAAACATGAACTATGTAACATGTAGAATCACATGTGGCTCCCCACATAGGCTCCAAACAAATCTCATTAGGGGGTATTTAATGTCTCTTGAATGTAAGGTTCAATTAACATGATATTAAGTATGCCCCAACAAGCATTTCTTAGGTGTTACTATGACACATTACAAGAAACCACACTAGTATGCTATAGGGTTTACTTGGTTTGACAATATTTTTGTTTTGTAGGTTAAACACAAAAAAACATTGTTTTTCCTCAATGTCAAAAGAATATGTTGTTGTTTGGATCCTTATTCTCTTTTGAAACATGGTGGATTTGAAATTGGTTTGGGATAATAAAACATGTAGAATAAGTAGAATTGTCTAAAGCATAAAAAAAACAAGTTTAGATGGAACTCATTGGGGTCTATTTGTCCTTCATTAATTTACGTTTAAAAAGGGAATTTTGTTAAGAGAGTTCGTGCAAATGCATGGAGAAATCATGAAAAATTCTTTTGTAACCAAAATAATATTATCTAAAATTGCCAAAAGTGGATAATATATTTACTACATTCCAACAACATACCCAAATCCTAGTCTTTACAACCAAACTTGAACATGTTTTAAATGTTCTACATCAAATGTTAAAGAAATAAAAATTAAGAATCATTTTACAATAATATATGGTTTTGATGGGTTGTTACTAATTCTACCTCATGAGGAGCAAAACAACAATAAACTAACAAAACAAAATGTTTGTTATGGCAACTTTAAAACAAAATTACAATACAATTTTTTATTTTGCTCCATTAGTTTTCAGAAAGGTAAATGAATCAAACTTTCATAATGCCCCTCTCTGAACTTTTATTTATCCAAGATATCATCTTGCTTATTATATTAGTAGGACTTGGAAAGCTCTGAAACTTAAGATTTGTCATCATTTCCTTTATCCATCTTTTTATTAAGGAACATTACAATTGGTATTCTTGTATGTTACTTTATGAAAAACCTAGCCCTCTGTAGTGGAGAAAATATGAATACCACACGCCCATGATGATCATCCATCAAAGTCATCACAAAAATCACTAGACGTTACTACCAATCATAAGATCACACCAATTTCTTCATGCTCCACCTTGTGTTCAAATTCAACATCTAATTCTTCTATTAAAATTAATTCAATCTCACATGCAAATGGAAGAATCACAGAACTCGGGGCACCCAATGTGTGGATTAGAAGGCCAATTCTTGTTAACAAAGATCTATTTGTCAAGTTTTTTGTTTAAAAGTGAGATTTGCGAAATATGGTGAAAATGCTAGTACTCAAAAAAATCTAGGCTTGATTTCAATCTGGTTAATTAAGATGCCCAAATCTATCTTGCCAAGTTAATAACTATTGGAAACTCATGTTCTTTGATCCACCACCAAGTCAAGGCACATTTGCAAGTGTTTGCATTAATTGGATATCTACGATAGCCATAAAACTCTGTTCCAACAATCTTTGTCCATGTGTCTGTAGTGGTGTTAATGGTGTGAAATAAATCTCCAAGATTGCCACCATTTGGGGATTCAAGATGTTTGAGGTTTTTCAACAAATGGTAGTGATGACTTGTGGACCTCCATCAACAAAGGCAACAACACATGTTCATCATGTGTAACAACTAGAATTGTTGCATTTAACCCATATAAGTGTTCATAAGATGCATGGATTTAAATTTGGGATCTACCATTAATGCAAAAATATTGTGACCTTTTTTTTAAAACTTCATGTAAAAAAGAAAAGAAAGGGTTTAAGACATCCAACACCTATTGTTTCATGCAATGAACAAGCACTTCCAATTTTTGATCAAAAATAGAAACTTCTAGGTCTACCAGGCTATGAAGAACAATCACAAATGCAAGGTCTTGGCAAAGCTCACAACATGTATAAATGATGTTCTATAGGGCATCTCCAAAAAGCCGATTCCCCCAACTTTGGTTTAGAACACAATTAGTCATAATAGGATTCAAAACATTCACTACAACTTCACAAATTGTCCAAATCCTCGAAGAAAGTATGTGGCTTTGTAAAGCCATTGTTTGCCTAACGTAACATAGGGCAATAACACCTCGGAAGGTTAATGCATCTTGGAAGAACAAAATTCAATTTGCAAACTTGCAAGTAATGAAAAAAAAACATAAAAGCCCCTGTTAAAAATTAAAGATGCAAGACAACACAAAAACAAAAAAACAAAAACAAAAACTATAAGAATAGAAAGAACAAAAAATTAAAAAGTACATAAAACAAATAAAGAAATTAAACAAAAAGTGTAAAAAAAAAAAGGGCAAGAAGCATACATGGTCTTCACAAGTGTGCTTAATTTTTTGGGTTTCAATTTAGAATCTATGCATGCTTACTCCCAAGCTTGCTTTCCCTTCCCTGATTTTTTCAACCAAGTAATACATTTTTAGATATCAACTTGTGCACTTTTTATAGATGTAGTAAAAACTTTTTAAAAATGCAATATCTAAGCCATTTTTTCATTTGTTGATGCATATTGGTAGACCTAGGATAAGGCATGTCTAAGGCAAGAACCATGAAATGGTTCCAACATGCCCAAAGTCTTACACAACACCACAAAAGTAGGAGTTGTTGCGCGCACAATATTACAAATTAGCTCCCTCATCCTTCACATATGCAAGAATCTTATTAGTGAGGGAAAACATGTCAAGAAGTTTTCGTAATTTGGGAGCCATGGCTACATTGTTGGTGGTAATGGCCTCAAATAAGTTAATTGTCACATGTTTAGGCTCCCAATTGCTAAATCAAAAAATTAACAACAAGTTGACAACCATAACAAACACATTATGTGTTCTTGCAAACATCCACAAATCAAAAGTGCATGTGGTAGACATGCAACTAGCCAGTGCATGTTGCACATATGTAACCAAAGTCTTTTCCACCAAAGCTAATAAAATCTTTTCCACAAAAACCTTTTTTGATGGGAAGACCACCTTCGGGTATAACCTATAAACCATAAGATATAACCAAATAGATTCAATTATCCTCATGGGCAAAAATCCTTTAATGACATATAACATTACACCTTCCAAGAATCCAACATGTGTATCATTATCTTTTTTGAATTGGTTTGTGGATGAAAATAATCTAGAAATTACATTCGGGGTAATACATGTGCATTCTGTGGCTAGTTGACGTTCAATTGCAAGTCCAAGTTGTTTATTTATTCTTCCACATGCTTATTTAATAAGTTGTTATGTTCCACTTCAATGTGAATCTTCATGATAGTTATGCCATTGGATTTGTGATAAGTTATGAACCTTTTCCAATTTCTAGTGCATAGGGCTATAATTTCAAGACCGACTGTTTGGTGGTGACAAACAATACAACACATGATTTGGTTTTGGGTAAAATCTATAGGTTGGTTATTTTTCACATGATAAAAAACCCAGGTGATTGAGTTGTAGTTATGTGGTTTCCATGCTTCACATTGTTTCTTTCAATTACTTTTATAAAACAAGATGTTTTTTTGGTTACATGCTTTGTAGCGTCAATAGCCTCACCTTCCATGTTGTTACTAGCAAAACATGCAAAAACAATGTGTGAAATATCGAAAACAACATTTGTAATAAGATCATTTAAAGACTCCATGATGCAAGCAAAGAAGCTAGGAAGATAATTAAAAACACAAAACAAAATAATTTGAATGTTTAGAAGGTGCAAGGTTTAGGGAAACAAAAAAAAAAATGTGCTAATGAACGTGCTGCAGGATATAGCCCAATGATGAGCTTGCTTGAGAATTGAGCTCAAGAAAAGGTGAAATTAAAAACTTGTTGAGAATCATTCTTCAAAAAGAAAACCCAACATTAAAAGTCGAAACTCAAGACATAAGGTTTAGGGGCAAGCAAAAAAACTTTAAAAAATATTGAAGTCCTAATGAACTTGTTGAGCCTATAACTTCCATTTGATTCGCTTGATGTAGTTTTCGCTTGATGAACTTGTCATAACTTCCACAACAATTGATGAAACATATGAACACACAACACACAAATAATGTTGAATTTGAAGTTCACTCGAGAATCAAATTATAACTTTTGCTACAATTGACGAAGTAGACAAACACATAGCACACAAACAATATTGTACTTGAAGCTCATTTGAAAATCAAGCTGCAACTCATGATCCACAACAATTGATGAAATAGATGAACACACAACACACAAACATTGTTGAACTTGAAGTCTGCTTGAGAATCAAACTTCAGAATAGATGAACACACAACATATGAATAAAGAATCAAATTCCATAGCAAATGAACAACACAACACATAAACTCAAAATCAAGATCCAGATTTAAATCAAGGCATTTGATGAAAAATGCTCGAAAATGAACAATTAACTTGGAAAAGACTTGAAGAAGGCATCATGAAACAAATTAAACTACTATGTGGGTAACCTTAGAAGAAAAAAACTTCAAAATAAGCTTAGACTTGATTAGTCATCTAAATGTTAAACCTCATAACAAAAGCTTGAAATTTGTGTTTTTTGTTTATTCACTTTCATTTTCTTGAAATGTTGTTTGTAGCTTGTAACAAGATGGATTAGACAACATTGATCTTTTGTCACCAATCACCAACAACGTTATTGAACGTCGTCACTTGTGCTCATTGATGTGACAATCACCAACAATGCATTCAACATTTAGTAACATAATTGCATAATTGAAAAAAGGGGCTACTTCTTGAGTATTGATGTTGTCAAGTGTTTCTCATTTCTCATCTTCAAACCCTATACCTAAAAACGAAAACCTTAAACTCATACCCCACTCAATATTAAACGAGTTTAAGCCAATTGCTACACAAAAAACTAACCTTGTACTTTATTAAATATCATGTATGGTTGCAACGGTGATATAATTATTACACAAATACTTGGTCATGCATTTCTTCAAGGGTTGGTTATGGTTATCATTATGAGAAATTTGTATGTGTCGGGTGTGAGGGTGAGACAAGTCTATGAATTTTATAATAACTAGGTATGATTTGTGTTTCGAGTTGTTTCCAAATTCACCTCTGCCTAACATATATATACATACCCTTGCAAATAACTGATAGATTTTTGTATCCATACTTCATTCCTAGAACACCGGCCCCCCCTAACTCCCTTTTAGGTCCTTACCCAAAGTAAAGATCTAGTAAAATTTCCAACAATTGTGATTTGTGAGACAAAGAGAAAAGGTTTCTTATGAATGGATAAGGAGGCTTCAAAATGAGGAACCTTACACATAAGGCGCCCTCCACATCCACCCCAAAAAAAGAAAAAAAAGAAAAAATCTACCAATTTTTTTATTACATTGTAAAGACTTGCACTAATTTTTCTAGTGTAATGGAAGAATAGATTATCTAGGGCATACTGTAACCTAGGGTCAATTTCCACATTGACAAAACAAATAATTATTTTTTTACAAAAAAATAATTTGCTTATAAAATTAAAAATTATTCAATTTTTGATTATCTAGTATGATATATTGTCACATCGAGTAGTGAAATTATTCAGAGTGTAGTCTATGATAATAATTATGATGATTTTCTCAACATGTCAGCTTCATATTTTCACAAAATTTCATTTCATTATTTTGAGGATTATTTAATGATGAAACTAACCTTAGGGTCAGGTGTATTAAAAAAACACCTTATCTAGAGAAAATTCGTCCTTCCATTGTTTTGGGGGAGGGGGAGATGTTTATTGCATTCGGCATTCTGCATATCGAAACCTTTGGAAGAGGGGTTTTCCATGATACCCGCCGGGTATCATTGGAAAATTCTTTTATTAGAGAATTAACGCGAGTGACACTTGGGAGGGTGGAA
>Ga0209611_10001976_pt1 | contig 35858 bp, 28 predicted proteins | sample S1TSphgellanicum_3_FD_187693 | JGI IMG/M metagenome (GOLD analysis project Ga0209611, IMG submission 187693) | Host-associated microbial communities from peat moss isolated from Minnesota, USA - S1T2_Fc - Sphagnum magellanicum MG (SPAdes) (version 2) | ecosystem: Host-associated > Plants > Peat...
TTTTGCTATCCCAAAACTTTGGATGCTTGTATCTTTATTAAATCACATATTTTTAAAAAATACAATGCAAATATCTTATAGCTCTCAAAAAGATCTTTCCAACGGTGTATAGCAGGCCCCAATCGAACCCCATTTGACCCTTACTTTCAAGGGGTTTATGGTCAAAAGTCATATTCTCAATTTGACTCATGCCCCTTCTTTTGATCATAACTCATGCAACTCAAGTCTAAATGAATAATTTGAGGGCACCTTGAGTATTTACGCTTCAAGCCCTTTTAATGGTGTCATGAAGGCCCAATTTGGTGCTTGTTTGCCTTTCCAACCAAGGCTCCAAGCATTCACAACTCTCACATGAGTGCAACTCCCAAAGTGGGAGTACACTTGGGACTCATTAGGCTTCATCCCTTGCACTCTCCCCCATTTGTGAGAGTGTGTTTCACATTTATACACATTCTTGGCCTCATGCACTTCACATTTATTTGTGAACCCAATGTTAGGGTTGCGACATTATGAAAAAATTCATTTGTGGAGACCGCACTAATTTGCAACTACATGTATTCGTACTAACTACATTGCTTGCAACTAGGTTATAATGTTGGAAAATGACTAGTTGTACACGAGTTTTATGAAAATTGCAAAGGTATGGAATATTATAAAAAATACTTTTGTCAATTATATGATTTTGTTCAATATGCATTGATTTTGTGTTTTAGTTGTTTTATAGAACTTGTAATATGCAACTCAAGCACCCAAATATAGTGATGTGAATTATAAGATCCTTCCATGCATGGATACATCCAGTGCAGCAAATGCCAATTGGCACATACGTTATCATGCCACACATGTGGTATTTATGATGACCACACGTGTAATTACCTTGCAAGTTTAATATGATTATGTTACAATAAAATGTGAACTTTAATTCTTCATTGGCTTTTAAAACCTTTGCCATCTTAACATGATTATAATCCAATTGTAACATGACTAAATATCATTATAATAATTAAATGTGTCATCTAAAACCCCACCTTTAAACACATGTGGAACAACTTGACCTAAACAATGGAGTTTAAATATGGATATAAATTATCAATGTAGTTCAAGTACATAATATTTTTCTCAACTACAAACCAAAAAAGTTAACAAGTACAAGTCAATAATGACATTCGAGTTGAAAGTGTTTGCCGCATGTCAACACCACATCAATAGCCATCACTAACCATTATAGTTGCAAACTATTTTACCAACTTAGTCATGAGATGTTGTCAACTTCCCTCGACTAGTGGATGAACTTCATTCGTTGATTGCATATGATGTCGGCAAAATATTTAATTGCAATTTTGACTACATTTCAATTATGTCAATTTAACCAATGATGTGGTGACATGTGGCACACCCAAAGCATTCCACCATTGATTGGTCATGATAGAGATCAAGTTGAGAGGTCAACTATGTTGCAACTACAATGGTCAATGCATTTGGCCAATGGTGGGATGACATGTGTCGTAATTTAATAGGGTTTGGGGTGGATCAATAGTTTAATGGCACTTGGCATAACCTAGGCCTATAGATGTACATGGTGCTTAATCATAGGTAGCCACCTAATTACCTAGGGATGGGTTAGGTCTACACCTAGGCCCCCTAGTCTAGGCTTAGGTTAAAGCTAAACCTAAGCACATTTACTAAAGCTAAACATAGGCATTAGATTAGGCCTATACCTAAGATACAAATGAAGTCCTATTTCATTTAACTTAGCTTTTAAGGTTAAGCCTCTTTTGTGTGCTCATCCTAAAGGGCTATTACATTTTCATGTTTGCTTTGGTTCTCCATCATCCTAATGCATTTGCTTATATAGTTTGAATTATCAAAATGAAATCCAAACAATATGGGACAAATAATTTAGTTGCCACCATGGGAAGACAAGCCTAACAACACACATATGCCTACAACTAAAAACGTATAAATCTTTCTCATTTTTTGTCTAATTTGAATGATGTAAAAAGCTATGGAAACATCAAGGTAAGCTCTACATTATCTTTTTAAGCTTCAGAAGCAAAGGAGCAACACAAAATAAACATATAACGTGTCAAAATTAGATAATGTGTTTCTTCCAAAAATGACCCATTATTTTAGAATGCCATATCTTATTTATTTTTCATTCAATTTGAGTGATCTAAAAAGCTATGGGTGCACCAAGTTAAGTTTTAAATTATTTCTTTAAGCTTCAAATGCAATGAACCAATAGAGAAAAACCACAAAGAGCACAAATGTACTAAATTGGAATGTATGAATTAAGCCTATGATTGAACATTTATACTTCACCTACTTTCAATGCCCATATCCTCTTCATTTTAAATCTATTTTGAGGGTGAAAGCATGGTAAAGTATACAACAAAATGTACTTGGTAGTCTATTTGTCAAACTAACAAAAAATAGAACCAAAACTCATCACAAAATTATTATACATGCAATTGTTTTAGATGAATGATTACTAACAAGATATTTCTTCATTATTATGCATTAATTTTGAAATTTCACATTGTAAAAATAGGTTTTAAGTAGATTTTTCAAAATGTAAGTAACTTTTAAAACCTTTTTTGTAGTGTACTATTTAATTCAAATATGTGTTAAGTATATTATATTAGAAAGCATATGGGTTTTTTGGTGATGCCCCTTTAATACATAAGCATCTTTATGTTGTAATTTCATACATGTTTATTCAGTTAAAAAAATAAATGAATTTATGAGGATAAAAAGTTGTTTATTTCATCTAATACCACTTAATTACATTAAACAAAATAATATTAAGGTATATAAGAACATTAATACTTACATTGGACAACTTTTTGGTTTGGGACATGTTTTCATGTTGTTTCTTTCAATTAGAAAAAAAAGGAAATATCTCTTGACATTATTTTTCTTTGGTTTGTCTATGAAGTAGAATAATTTATAATTATTGTAATATATTGGAATACTTTAAAATAGGACATAAACAAACTAGCCCACAAAACTATTGAAGAATAACATCATAATGTATTCAATTCTCTTATGCTTTTAAATCAATTTCAAAAGGAAGGTAATAAAAAACCATGTTAACAAATGTATTAATCTAACTAGTATTTCAATACACAATATTTTAAACTTATGCTTTAATCATATTATTATTATTATTGTAAATTTAATTCATTATTAAAATGAAAAAATTCATTTATACAAATAAAATTTACATGTAATTTCAATTTAATGAATTTTGATAATTTTTTTTTAAATATGAAATTATCATATGTACAAAAAGTGAATAAACATTAGAGCTCCAAAAAAATATTAATTATCTATCATCACTTGATATGTTGAAAACTAAATTTGATCTACACAAAAATAAAATTACATATATTGAACATATGCATTATTATCAACTTATATTTCAAATTTTCAAATTTTATTTCGAAATTGAGTATTATTTTTTGAATGCATTCAAAAATAAATTACATCATACATAACCATTCACTTCTACAAATAAAAATTACATGTAGTTTAATGTTCAATCAATTTTGATCGTAATTTTTAATAAATATTAAGTAATCAATGAATGAACATTAAAATTTCACAATTTAATTATCATTAATAATATGTCATTACTTGATATGTCATAAATTAAATTTGGTCTATGTAATAATCAAATATTACATGTGTGAACATATATAAGATTAAATTACTAATTTATATTCAAAATAATTCATTCAAATTTTATATGCATTACAAAAATCATGTCAATTATGTGAATTGAGTACATGTTAGTTAGGAGTTGTAAATAGTCTTAGTTTTGCTAGTTTGAATGTACATGTTTGTTGTTTTAGGAACCTATTGCTAGGAAAAAATTAGAAGTTGAATAAATAATGGGAATAAAAAAACCCATTAACATTTGGTGACCACGTAGTGGATTAGAATTCAAAAGTAATCACACTTGGAATTTATGGTTGGATTCAATAGTTTTAATAAATCAAGTTTTTAAAGCTTGAAATTATGATTTACATCATGTTTTCACCACAACAAAAGGTGTCCTTGTACACAAAGTGATTTCACTAGATTTTGAGTGAATTCATTTGTTTTAGTAAACATGGACTAGTTGGAAAGTAGTGAATTCAGTAATTTATTGAACAAGGATTAATGAATTGCACCTACATTTTGTAATAGTGTTTGCTTGATTTTGTGTAATTTTTAGGATTCAAGTTTTTATTTCTTGATTTAGTTTCAAAACATTAGGAGATAGGGTGAAGTTAGTGTCAAACAGTTGAAAGAAATTAGTGCCCAAATTGTAAAAGAATTTAAAAAGAAAATTCCTAACTACTGGAAAAGGCCATTTTGCTTTTATGCTAAAAAATAACGAGAAGGTTTTTTTGGAACCTATTGATTTCAAAAAAATTCAAGAGTAGTCATTAGAAATCATAGAAAATATATATAATAAGTCACACATCAACCTATCTTAAAACTTGCACAAGAACAAAATGAACAACAAGTGCAACCTATGGGGAATGAACCTATGAATGCATTAACCATAGATGTAGCACATAGGGGAGAAGCCAATTAACCACATCAAAATGTAGTAGAACCAATTGTGCAGAAAGACCCAATAACACGTTTAACCATTCATCAAAAAACACCACGAACATTAACCTAATCACAAGCAATGAGTGTTCATCATGATGACAATCATGAACTCATTCAGTCGCTTAATGAAGTTGATCTGCAAGACGACCATGGCAATTTATAACCCTAGGTTATTATTTACCCAAAATTGGTGCACCTACACTAATTGCAACATCTATTGGTTTTCAAAACCAACCATCAATTACCAATATCAATTTGGTACCTATTAATTCAAAGATGGAACAACTCCAAATGTTCAATAGGTTGGAACAACTTCATCACATTGACCAAAGACACTCTAATTAACTAGTTTCCAGAGCAAATCTGGAACCTATTGAACCCCAAGCAAGATGAATAATTGTTTAGCAAAAAATCACATACCAACAAGGCACTTGGCTAATGAGATCAATACTTGGTGAAGGTGAAAGATCATCAGTACCACCCCATAGACTAGTTTCAAGAAGAAAAGGGGTGTTGGAATTGTAGTTTGTACATACTATCAACATGTGGAACACATGTTCAATTATTGCCCATTTGTCGATGATAAATTAAAGCAATTATTGAGGGAGGAACTAATGAATGTTCGTCAACCTATTATTCCAAACACTACAACAATAGTACCCAATGTGTTTGTATTAGGAATTCAAGCCATGAATCTTAGTATAGGGTATACAATAATACCTATTGACTATTAAACAACCTGGCCCTAACTTGCTACACTAATTATACCAAGCAAAACCAACATGTTACCTACTTCAACATACTGAATGTGGTATAATGTCATAACCCCTTTTGTGCATTTAGACCCTAGTTTGTATCTAGTATACCCAACTAGAACAAAAGGACTTGATCCTTTAATCTTTAGGGATTATACATGTTATGTATTTGGGTATGTGTACCCAGTACCTAAATAACTTGTTGTACCACCTACATATGCACCACATTTTATTGGAAATTACTTTCCTATAGTGATTCAACCAATGACCAACAATGATAAACAACCTATCTAGCAATTATTGTTGCATCAGTTCCAACCACTAAACAGGTTAACACTAGGGTAATGCAAGTTATGGTGGTTCAATATCGATAGAAATTACACTTTTTCCAAGTCCATACAAGATTTTTTCAAATGATTCAAATGAACATGGTTGTTAATTAAAAAGATATTATTATGCTAATATTTGAATAATACATGTTCAATCATTTACAAACCTTCCCAAATTTATGTGAAAACTTATATTTAATGTAGCTGATGTCATTTTTAAATTTGGAAGTCCTAAAAGGAAACCCCACAAAATCCACAAACTAATGCCCCATCTAAAACTTTCAAAAAATATGCTTTTGGGACAAAAAAATTGAAGAACAAACAAAAATTGCAATTCATATGGACTTGTGAAATATAATCAAATTTCAACCATTCAAAAGTCCCTAGCTATTAAACAATTAGGGTTTTCAAGAAATAATTCTTCATATGAATTTATCATCTTGTATTACATTATATATTGAATCCTAATAATAAATTTGGAATGTGAGTCAATATTAAAATTTCTATTTTGTGATGTTCTAATTAGACAACCAATCCATATTTTTTGACTTCAAAAGTCTATTACTACTAACAAATTATTTTTTTACCAATAAATAACCACACAATTTTTTTCATGATGAAATTATTAGTTTAAATCCAAGTCCCAATTAATATATCTAAAGATATATTAATCACCATATGTACCAAGGGAAAAAACGTTGTTTTGTCACAAAAGTGAACCATTATAACTTGCATCTACCCACCAATTTACCAACTTATGTACCCAAAGGTTTTACTCACTAACCACTAGATGGAGGACAACATGAAGATTCATTTGGGGGAAGTTCAAATGGAGGAGATCTTCATGGAGGACCACCAATTCATCCACATGTTGGATGTTACGAATGGCCAACACCTGACCCACACATGTTTATACCACCATGGTATCAACAACTAGTTGTACAACTTGTACCAAAATTAGTAACCAATCTACCTTACATGAAGTTACAATATCCAACCTGTGTCAAAGACACTAATCTGGATGTTCACATCAAAGTGTTCAAAAAGGCCACTAAAGTTAATGGGGAAACAATGGAAGTCAACATCATCAACTTGCTTGGTTTTACTCTCCAAAATAGTATCTTTGAATGAGCAAAAAACTTTGTTCAAAACCATCCAAATTGTACTTTTTTGAAAAGTTGGAATAGACATTTTGCAAGCATTTTAGAACAATGAAGAATGATGAGGAGGTTTACATGTAATTGCAAAACATACAACAACATACCACTAAACGTGTTGAGGTTTATTATGAATGCTTTTTGAAACTAGCACATTTTACATGTTAAAGTAATATATGTTTTCCTCACCATTTTTTTCAAAGCAAGTTTATTACCTTACCTATGATTAACAATTGCAAGTATGAAGAGAGATACCTTGATTGAACACATGGAAGCTACTGTACTATGCGAGGAAAGTGGACATGTTAGTTTGAGTTACAATGCTCTATTAAACACACCAGAGGCTACCACAATAACTAAACCAATAGTATTTGTTGTTACAACCAAATCAACATAAACTTGTACCAATGGTGGTAGAACAAGTCACACACTTGAAACATGTCATAATAGGAAAAGAGAGGTACCAACCGCCATGGTGAAGTTTACAAAACCTATAGCAAAAACTAAAACCCAACTTGCTAAGTTGGTTTAAATACCTATTTGTTATCCTTGCATAATTTGTTATAGTGTAGAACATAGATCTGGAGAATGTTCCAAGAAAATTGAGGTACAAATCATGTTAAGAATTAAATTTATTAATTCTAATGCTACAACAACACCTAAACTGCCTAAACATGATAATGTACCAATTAATGTGGTAGCTATTGTTACTTCTCGTAGTCAATAACCAGAACAACAAGTGGTGGAGGAAAGATAACTAGTTAAAGTTAAAGGAGCCAAAGATTGGCAACAAGAAAAATGTCTATAGGATTCATTTATTGAAATTATCAAACATCTATAACGAGGTGGGACTAAGAAATAACCTACTACTGCTAATGAGGAGCCACTATAGAATAATTGGGTTAGACTACTTGATAACTCCATTTCAACTCAATTGATTGAAAACAATTAAATTGGTGATGTAAATCAACAACCTATGATAGAAAAACATGTTACAATAAATAAGACTTTGGAAGAAATTCTAAAGGATATTAGCAAACAAGTATTGGATACCAAATATACACTAGATTTGGGACAACTATTATGAGTAATACCTAATGTAAAATGCTACATTCTTAACTCAATACCATCAAAACTTGTTATACAATAATTGGTAGTTGCTTCAATAGCCATTGATCATTTAATGCTAGTAATACAAATTCAAGTAGGAAAGAATTTGATAAAATTTGTACTTCTAGATGGTGGTTCTAAAGTAAATATCATTACAAGAAATTGAAAGTGCAATTAGGTCTGTCAAAACCAAACCCAACACTTTATAATTTATGCATGGTTGATCAAACCATTGTTAAACCTTTAAGTCTGATCAAATATCTTAGGATCCTTGTCCATGGAATTATTTATACAATAACTTTTACTATGATACAAAGTATTATCTTGGATTTTAGCTATTCTATGTTGTTAAGCCATCTTCGGCTGAAAGATGCTAAAGTGTCTCATGATTGGGGGAACAATACTATCACTATACAAGGAATGGGTACATTTAAAACTATACCAAGAAACTTGGAGCACCAACTAAACGTCTAAAAGTGTTAGTATGTTATGATTTCCATTTTGGAATATCTTACAAAGAAGAAGATTTAATGTTTGCCACTGAACCAAGATTGTTTTCAATAAGGACCATATATGTTCCTACATTAATCATGACATAACAACTTGTTGGTTTTATTACATTAACAGGTTTGAACTTAGTTGAATAAGTAAATGTACTTATCAAACCAATATTTATATTACCTGTTCAACACAATCAACTTGTCAAACCAATATTTGTATTACCTATTCAAATAACTATACCTCCTGATACTTTTATGTAGCGTTTGTTGGAGATTTTTTTTTACCTAAAATGGAAGAATGGAAATTGACGAGACACCTGCTTGAATACTTGAGTTTAAAATCTTCACATTACTGGATGGATTATCACAACAGAATAGCAACTTACTAAGATCAACTTGGGTTCTGAAAAAAACCTACAATAGGTTAAAATCAATGTTGATCTAGAACCTATTGTTAATTTCCAACTAATTGAATTGTTGAAGGAGTTCAATGACATCTTTGCATGTATTTACAAAGACTTGAAGGGCATACCACATGAGATAGCTTAACATTAACTTGAGTTGGACACATCAATACCACCTGCTGTCAACAAGGTACTAGTTGAATCCTAATTACATAGTTATTGTCCAACAAGATATTAACAAATTACTTACTAGAGGTTTTATTAAACCTATTGAAGAGGTTATTTGGTTATCTCCTACAGTTATAGTGCCTAGGAAAAAACAAAAAACTTAAAATTTGTGTGGATTTTATAAAGCTTAATGTTGCAACAAAGAAAGATCCATAACCGTTACCTTTTATAGATGAAGTTATTAATACAATAGTTAGACATGAGGTTTACACATTTTTAGATGGTTTTTTTTTATACCATCAAATTTCCATAACATCAGAAGACCAATACAAAATCAACTTTGTTATTAATTGGGGGTCTTTTGTATGGGTTGTAATGCCTTTTGGGGTCAAAAATGGACCACCAACCTATCAAAGGGTAGTCACCAAAGCTTTTTATGAATACATAAATGTATTCATGAAGATCCTTTTAAATGACTTTATTGTTTTCAATGACCTATCCACGCATTTATAAAAACTTAGAAAGTGTTTTCTAAAATGCAAAGAGTATGGCATTAGTTTGAATCTAGAAAAATGTGCATTTATGGTTTGTTTTGGAACTATTATAAGATTCATAGTTTCCAAAGAGGGGAAGACACATGATCTTTAGAAAATAGAGGCTCTAGTTAATACCCAAAATATCTTAGGAAATTCAAGTGTTCAATGGAATGGCACAATTCTATAGATGTTTCATTAAAAAAAATTGCCTCTATCATGGCACCAATTACCAAGTTATTCAAGAAAATTGAAGTATTCAAGTGGATTGAGAAACCACTTAGGAAGACATCAAGAACTAGTACATTCAAGCTCCTATATTCATTAGTCCTAACTAGGAATTAGAATTTCATATTCATACTAATGCGTCTCAACTAGTAGTAGGAACAATATTGGCCCAAAACCCAACAGGTAAAATAGATCAACTTGCTATGTATTCATCAAGATTGCTCAATTTTGTTGAAAGAAACTATACTACCATAGAAAGAATGGCTTTAGCTATGGTCTATGCCTTACGCAAGTTTAGGCATTACATGTTAACCAACAGGTTCACATTCTATGTAGAACATATGGCTTTAGTATATTTAATTAACAAGCCACAAGTTTCTAGCAAATTAGTTAGATGGTTCTTACTATTTTTGGAGTATGATTTCAAAAATTGTTCATAAACCTAGTAAATCCCATCTAATTGTTGATGCACTGAGTAGGTTACCCAACTAGATTAAACTTGTTGGAGTACCTAATCAAACATGTGATGTTCACTTGTTCACATTAATTACAACCTAAATGGTTACAAAATATTTATGAATACCTTTTAGAAGGAGTGATGCCAAAGAGGTCGACTACATCACAAATATAATATTTAGCCTAAAGAGTTAAACCATTTGTGCTTAAAAAATGAGTACTATATAGATTTGGACAAGACAATAGGTTTTGTCGAGTCTTCCAACCATAACAAATACCCATAATCTTGCAAGAGTTACATGGGGGAGTTCTAGGAGGACATTTCTTTTTTGACATTATTGTGAGGAAGATCATGGATGTTAGTTATTAGTGGTTGATGATGAATTGAGATGTTCGTGAATATTGTCAAACATGTGACCAATGTTAGAGAATAGGTAACTTGTTGATGTAAAACTTGGCCAAATCGGTTACTACTCTACCTAAAAAACAATTTTAAAAATGGGGACTGAATTTTATTAGACATATTAAACCTGCAAGTAGATTGTTAAGCAATCTATACATTTTTGTGGCCACTAATTATGCAACAAAGTGGGTGGAAACACGAGCATTTTGCACCAATATTATTGCAGTAATTGCCAAGCTTTTGTACGAATATTCCCTTACAAGATTAGGATGTCCATTGATAATTGTAATTGATCAAGGTACCCATTTTATTAATGATGAGATCAGATACCTTATCGACCATTTTATTCTTAAACATATTAGTTATACTATTTATTATCGACAAGGAAATGAACATGTTGGATTTATAAACAAGGTTTTTGGAACCTTACTAACCAAATTGGTTAATGAAAACAAGAATGATTAGGATGAGCACATGTCCACAATCTTATTCTCATACCAAATTGCTTATAAATTTGGAACATGTCATACCCCATTTTAGATTTTGTATGGATTACATCCATTATTGCCCACATAATACATGTTACCATCCATACTTGGTGAACATGTAGATCCAAAACATGTTAAAGTACCAACAAGTCAACTGTCAAAATTAAAGAAGTTACAAGAAAATAGGTTGATTGCACATAATCTAGTTGTTTTTAACCAATGGAACATGTCATTTATGGTCACATAACTGGTTCATCGAAACTGAATTTCAATTTGGAGACTACGTGTTATGGTTTTTGGGGGCTATTTCTAAACATGCTCCACAATTCGAAAAACAATGGTTTGGGCCATATATAATCCAATATTGTTTGCCTAATATATTGATTTATTTGTCACCATTGATAAATTTGATCCCAACCCAGTCCTTGTCAACATTGACAAGTTGAAACCATACAAGTTTATTGAATATAGAACTTTACAACTTATATTAGCTAACCTTAGTGACCTAGTTATTGATGAACCTGTTCAAACATAGGAACTTGTACCATTATTTGTTGAAAATGAAAATTTTGAACTTGTAAAGTTTGAACCGGTTAATAATTACTTGACACATGGCAATATTATTGGAATAGATGTACCCGTTCATTATTATGATGATGTACCTATTGAATTTAACTATGTACTTATTCGTAATGATCAAAATTATGCATTTAGAAAAAAGCCCATAAATGTATGTGTCTTAAAGGTCTATAACCCTAAAAGTTGCATCCATTCGCCACCACAAAGTTGTCATCACTTGAAATAGTAAAATCATCGCCTTTTTTGTCCTATTTCTTTGTTCTTGTTTTTTTTTTAATACTATTGGAGGCCATGAGTGAAAATACCTTAGACAATTTGAGAAGAAAAACAAGAGAGAGAAAATCTGAGAGGAAAGCTGAAGCAACCTAAAAATAATAGGTAGAAAAAGAAAAAGTGAAATTAATTTGTTTAATAGGAGTAATTTACATTGAATCTCTAGCTTTGTGTGAACCTACAGAAGAGGAAATTAAAAGAAAAGAAAAGTAGGGAGTTAAAAAGAGGAACTAAAAGCAGCTCTAAACTTTCTTAGAAGAATTACAACTTCTACAATAGTAACAGACTCAAAAGAGTAGGTGGAGATTATTTCTTGACCTATTGCTCAAGGTTATCACAACGTCTGTGTGTTCATCACAATGCAATGAATGCATTTAGACACAAATGCACCCTTGCATCACATTAGTATAGGGTCAACCTAGGTTAAAAGGACTTTCGAGTTGCCTAGTGTAAGCTTATGGGCGACCAAAATTGGGCATGTTGTAAAACATGTGGTGATGGAATTTTGTTGATCATTGCAGGTGGGGTGACAAAAAAACTTCAATCATTGCAAACTAGGTGATTGAAATTTTTTGGTTGCTTAGTTTACGACAACCAAAAGTTTTTCGTTGCCAAGCTTGTGGCAAGCAAAAAAAATTCATTGCCAATCATGCGGCCATCAAAAATTTTCTTTCCCCACATGATTAGTGACAGAATGCTTTCAACCACCACAAGCTTTATGATTAAAAGTAGTTTGTTGCCAATCGTGTGGCGATTGAATTTTTTTTGGTCGCCATATGTCTGTGGATCTAGGTCATCCAATTGATGGTGGATTGATTTCCACCATTGATTTAGTGATAGAATTGAGTATACTTGGTAATAAAATGTAGATGTTGCATGTCAATTCTCACTTTCTCCTTTGAGGTGTGTGGGCCATGTGTTGTTGAACAACAACCTTGGCATATACCTTAAGAGGGAGGGGTGAAACCTTTATGGGTGTTTTAATTTTAGATCGTCATATTGCATTCGCAATTGGTGTTGAACTTCAATTGTAGCCCTAAAGGTGGAGTATGATCTCATTGTTGAATACATTAATTGTATTAATCAAGCCTATTGTTTTTATGTATAATGTTTTATCTATGGAGGGAAGGTGGAACGTGTGGAATCCATGGTAATTGATGTTAAAGGACAAGCAAGGGAAGGTGGAATGCAAGTTTCACAGTATTGTTATTTTGTACTACAAGGATAGAATGCTTTTCCATTTGGGCTATCGATATGATGGCAATGGGCAAATTAGAGTTATAATGTGTTCAAAGGCACATCCACGAGTGAAGGCATTATTTGCCCGATGTGGTGGATTTGTCCCTCCACCACTAAATGACATGGATGTACTAGCCCATATCCCAAATAGGCAAAAAGAAAATGTGGCCATGGAAACGTTGAATCCTTCAGTGGAAGGAAAATTTGTTTCGATGTTTCAAATGGAAGGGGCTCAAAATTTCACACCCCTTACAAATAGCATAGAGGGTCCTAATAAATCCACAAATAACACTCGAACCTTTCAATAATTTTCATTACTCGAAGGATTGAATTCAACCAAAAAACAAGATGTGGACGAGAAGTGGGCAACTTTCTTTTATGAGGTGAACATCCCCTTCAATGTTGTGCAACACATGGCATTCATAGAAGCTATGAAAGTAACGTCCGAATTCTGAACCTACTACAAACCCCCATCATACCATGGATTGCACACATACCTGTGGATGTGTCCAAATAGGTAACCGAAAGGACACATAATTCGATTCACCATTTGTTTTGATGGTTGGGACAACATTGCATGGTGTCCATTGTTGAATGTAATGATTATTTGTCCAAATGGTGATGTATTCATAGGTTCCATTGACATAACTAGGTAGCAGAAGGATGCTCATTACATATGTAGTGCATTAGGTGGATACATCAAAACCATTGGAGTCAACAACATTATACAAACTTGTACAAACAATGCTTTGAGCATGAATAGTGTAGTTGACCTTTTAATATGTCATTTTCCAAGTTTTTATTTTGAAGGTTGTGTTATTCATTGTCTAGACTTCCCATTGGAAGATCAAGGAAAAACAACATGGGTGAAATGAATTATGAAAAAGGTGAAAGATGTTGTTTCTTTCATACGACAACACCATGCACCACTAACAATATTTCATTGTTATGAGACCAACCTAATGCTACTAAACCTCACTAAAACACAATTTGCAACCAAATTTTTAATGGTTGAAAGGTTGTTCAAGCTCAAACTTGCCATTGAACGAACTGTTGTTGATCATGATTGGACAACTTTTGTCAACTCATTACGTGGAAGTCATCATCAAAAAGTCACTCACCATAGTGAGAGCTGTTCAAACCAACATACGGAGGGACAAGTTTTGGGATACTTGTGTACATGGTGGAACCAATATTAGTGTCATTGAGGGCATTTGATGGCAAACAACCTTGTATGGGGAAAGCATGGCTTATCATGAAAACATTAGAGTGACATGTTTTATTTTTACGAGATTTTCTGTTTGAATTGCCATCAAACCTTGCAAATGTGATTGAAGATCAATTTTACCAAAGGTGAAATATGTTAATGATCAACCTACATTATGCAAAGGCTTTTCTCAATCCATATTTGTTGGGTGAAGTTCACCTACATGATGATGCAAATGCGAAGGAGGCTTTAAACAAAGTTTTGCGGAAAACAATTTGTACCTCGACCATTTATGCCCTAGCTTTGAAAGATTTTGCAAATTTTGTGGAAAGTAGAGGTCCATTTTTTGACACCCTCTAGTGAAGGACCTAGACTTGCTCCCATGTGAGTGGTGGGATTTGATTGGAGTTGGTGGACACACACTTGCACCCATCGCATGTTGCATTTTGGCGCAAGTGTGTTTCACATCATCATGTAAGCGAAATTGGAGTTCATATTCATTTGTCCATGACAAAGTGCAAAATTGGTTAACATCAAGTTGGGTGGAGGACTTGGTGTACATATACAATAATAACAAACTCTTGTGAGAACGACTTGGTGCTAACCCCACGACATGGTACAATAAGAATATGTTGTTTGAAGACAATGGTGATGTAAATCTGAACATGCCATTATTAGACAACGATGTTCAAGTGTTTAATGCACCCCCCTAGGCTATACATGTTCCAACGACCCCAAGTCAAGTGTAATCAATGAGTTGCATGGAAGTGGACCCCCCAATTAACATGAACACACCATTAACTCAAATCGTCATTTTAGAGCTGAACACATAACATACACTAAATAATATTTTAGACATATAAATGGACCCATTCATCAATCCTCTTAATATTGTAGTTGATGACATTGGGGATATTACATTAAAACCATGTGTGGGCTCACATACAATCACTAACAGAAGTGCACCCCAAGTTGCGGATTCAAGTCCTTCAAATCCTAAAGCTACATGACCAAAGAAGTCAACATGAGGTGATTCAAATTTTGACCACACACCAATTAGCTAGTACTTGTGGCATCCAAGACCCATGATACCCCAAGTTCCAATATGCTCAAAATTAGTCGTTGTGGTAGTTTCCATGAATTGTCTTCCGCCACCTATTGAAAACTCATCCACACGTTGAATTACTTGAAGGAAAAGGCCTATTGTTCAAAGAAAAATTACTTTTTGTAAATGAACGTAATTATAAACAACTGCACATCAATGATGGCATTTTGGATATTGAGGGACAACACCACACCAAACGAATTGTGACAAAACATTTGGACTAAAATAACATCACAACCTTGCATGGGAAAAAACATTTTAAAAATGAAGGAGGGGTGCAATGATGATGATGATGACAATGACACCAACATTCCTGATCAAGCAATTGAAGCCCCAAATGATAGTGACTACCACGAGCCTCGACCCCAACATCCAAATTCTACCATTAATCATCTTGTTAAGTCATGAATACAAGGGCTTCATAATCATAGGCATTTGGCATTTTGTAATTCTTACACATAGGTTGAACATTATATGCAAATCCACATGGTGGCATAAACATATTTTCTTCCAACTATATATTTCTTTGGTAATAAAATTGTAACCATATGGTTTGGGACCCTATTTTGAAATTGGTGTATTTCATATAAGACAATTTCATACCCATAATTCAAATTGGAAACTTTCAATTCCAAGGGCACTTAAAATGGTCCATGGGGCAAAAAAAAAAAAATTTAACTATAATTATTGTAATAAAAAAGAATGAAAATTTATTAAAAATATAATTTTTTATTTACTTGAACCAAATCGCTTGCAATATCTATGAAAAGATGAAACCCTAATAATACATTATCAAAATGGGGTGCAAATAGGCTAATAAGAACCACTAACGCCCCCTTATGTGATTGTTTTTAAAGGAATATTCTTTAACTATTCTTGAATAAATATTTTATAAAATTTTATACTATTTTGTTAAGGTTTCTATTAAAAAATTTCCATAAATATGTCATATTCAAAGTTTACCAAGTCCATTTACAAGTCCTTTTACTACTTAAAAAATGGTTACAAGTTTTTTTACATTACTTTTGAAAGTTCAAATGTTAATGAAACAATTTCATATTCTGGACATTTATTGAATAAGATATTAGATTTGATAACGTGCAATAAATTTAACTTATTTTCAAATTAAAATTAATAAAAGAAAATTGGTGTAAAAAAAACAAAATTAAGCAGTGGTTAAAATTACTTTCAGTTCTTATTAACATAACTGCACCCTATGGTATTTTCATAAATTTCTAGATAGATCTTCAAGTGGCAAAGACGTTTGTTCCTTTTTTTTAATTTATGAATTTAATTGAAAATTAATAAATGTCATATTGTGTCAAAATAATCATGTGTGTTATAAACATGAAACTATGTCAAGATGTCCTTGTACAATAGGTCTTCAGGCAAATTAGAGACATCCAAGACATAGACTCCTTCGAACACACATGGAAGGTATTTGACATTGGTGCCATTGTGATCCTAGGCTATGAACACACTTTCCTTGTCCATTACATTATCAGTTTTGACATATAATGTCAATGGTATGTCCTTGTACAATAAGTCCTTCGATAATCAAGAAATATACACATGATATTGGCCTTTTTCCTACCCTAGGAAATATATGACACTTGCCCCCTCATAGACCTAAGTCACGATGGTGTGGTTATCCCAGTTGCTAGCCTACTCGACTATCTCTTCTTCAACTTGATTGCTCAACACATTTCGTTTTGTGAAAAAAGTTGGAATCACGAAAATAACAAAAAAAAATGCATGGGGTCCCCTCCCCCCCTTTCTTTAAAATGTTGCTCACCAATTGTCCAAAATAACTAGAGTGTACACATAAAAAAAGGGAGGAATAGTGAGAATCTAAACCTACTTATATAGGTTAAATTAATTATTCCCCAAAACTAAGGGCACCCAAAAAATTTGGTGATTGAAAAAATTCGATCACCATCCAACGATTTTCCCATGTACATTCAACTATTGATTATCATTAGATGGTGACCGAATTTTTTTGGTCACCAATTGGATGTGTGGATAGTTAAAGACAAAAAAATGTTGGTCATCAATTACATATTCAAATCTAATAGCCCTATGTTTATGATGCATGTAGGCCATTAGATGGCGACCAAAATTTTTTGGTCGTTAGCAAATTTAGGTCGTTGGACCACGTTCGATAGCATATTGTGCATATGATGGTGACTGAAGGCGATTGAAACAGGCTTGGGTTCAGTCCTAGGGCTTTAGGATGTGTGGGTCCACTATCAAACCCACATTTTTTTCATTTCTTGTATTTTTTCCCCTATGTGTGAAGGTTATGTCTGTTCTAAACAATTAATGCCATATATTTGGAAGAAAATGGAAGGGCTTTTAAATTCACAATGCCAATTGTGTGTTGGACTTGAATGTTGAACCTCGTAAAGGACCCCATACTGATTTGTTATATATATCTAAATTTAACCTTAATTTATGTTTACATGTTTATTGATGGATGGTGGGTACAATGGCGAACGGTGCAGATCGAAGGAAAGAGGTTAGGGGCCATGCCATGAAAGGAAGACAACACGAGGCAAAGTTCAAAGCACTTGAAGACCCAACCATTGTAGCATATGCTAGATTGCAAAACCTTCCCTAGCCTTGGTCGTACACATTATGTTCTTCCTATGTGCGGTGGTGCCACATTGACAAGAAGTGACCACTTTCTAGGCATGAGACCCACATGAAAAATTATTATGCCTAGTATACAAGTTGCATGGATGAACATATGAAAGCATGCATGTTAGAGGTTTACATGGCCATGACGGGGAACAATTTTTTTCCCAAAAACCAAGTGCCTTTAATTGTGGCACAAATGGTTTATGCAAAGGTGGTGCTTAGGGTTCCAAGTAACGGAGCTAGCAATGTGCCTTTGTACCAACTAAATAGATTTGTGCTAGCAAATCCAGTGGCTCTTCCAAAAACTCACTCACCTCCTACAACAATTCATTTAATTCTTACAAGGAGACCTCGTGTTCTTCCCTGATTTGCCCTTGTCATTCCCCCATTCTCTTTTCAATTGGTACCACCACCAATACCGAATATTCCCAAAACAACGAATACTTCTTGTACTCAAGATTTGGATCTTGTGATGAATGATTGAATTGTCCAACGCCCTTGGGAACAAAGTCCCCTTCAATCACTGTTGAGCATGGACAACCCCATGAATGTAACATAGTTAGATGTTATGGTTTAGATGGCATCTTATTTGCCATTTGACATGATAGAGAATAAGGGGTGGTTGGCACATGATGCTAGCATATTTTCCTCCACAAGATGAGTCGACATTGTAGGAGATATTCTAGAGGTGTTGTGAGGGGAAATGGGCGCAATGTAGACACAATTTTAGGAGGTGACATCATAACATGATGCATTACATGAAAAATTGGCTACATGCCACACAAAGTGTTTTAGGCTAGAACAAAATGTTGCTACTCAACAATAGGCGTTGCAAAAGGCACTTGCAAAAACATTGAAGTGGAAAAGAACACATGAATTAATCCATGGAAGACATTAAACACTACCATCAAACATTGATTGATATGAAGGAACATTATCAAATAGATGTTAAATTGAAACATTTGTGAAGGCAACCAAAAAAAAATTGAACTACATGCATCTTGCATGTATTTTGGGAGCATTTCGAGCTATGCAAATGGAGGCAGAGCTAGGTTTTGATCACACGGTTTGACATCATGGCCCGAGATATCCAAGATGTTTCTTGACAATTTACCCAAGATGATAGAGAATATAAACATTAATTAGGTGACACATCTTGAGCTTGATTGGGAATATGTCATCATCATGTTAAAAAAAACAAGGGAATTCTTGTGGTGCACACCTCAACCTTTCATGCAAAATGGGGAACTATGCCTTATTTTTTGTTCCCCATTTAGATAAGGAACATGAATTTTGGGCAATTGTTAACACATGTACCATTTCTAGTGCCTAATCATTTTAATGGTGGGAAAAAGGAGATGTCCACAATGTAGGGCCCCATTTCATCAGCGCCTATACGAACAATTTAGTCTTTGAGTAGCCATGCCACAACAATGGGAGTACAATATGTTTAACACACCCAATAGACCACAAACATGGGGCATACACAAAATGGATTTGGAATGTTGGCATGTTTGTTATACATGGGGGAGTCAATATGACAAAACCAATATTTAAGAAGGCATGTGAATTATTGTACCTGTCAACAACCAATACATGACGCCATTGGTTTTATCAAATGTTTTGAAGGTGGTATGACCCAAGAACCAACAAATTGAATACAATATGAATTCGAAACATGCTTAATACATGGAGGAGGTTCACCATAAACATTCTTCAGGGTGAAAATCAAGCTAACTTGACATTAGAGGAGACTAACAAAGGGTCACTTTTGAAAGACGATGGTGCCTTTGCATTATTAACTATAATATTTCCTCACACGGCCGCAATGTTCAATGAAAAAAAAAATCTTCTTGGGTTGGACACAATTTTGAATGGGGAACCCATTGGGCTTGGAAATCGTTCTAGTTGATGTCATATTAATATTGGGGAAAATAGTAATAAAAGAAATAATAAATTATAGCAGTAGGGTGAGGTGGAATTTACCACTATATGCAACATATGTACATTGTACAATAACCTCAATATTATACAAAATCAATATTTATATAGCAATATGGGCAAACAAGTTGTTTCCCCTAAAAGTTTGTCACAATTAATGTAAACCTAGTCGAACCTAGTTACATATTGAACTTCATTGATGACAATGTGATTGGAGTGAATGGAAAACATATAATTACAATTCCACTGATGATGAATTTTCATTAGAAACGGTTTAGGTAGGATGACAATAGGCTCCCATAGTATTTTGTCCTACCATGATCCTTTCCATAATATGTTAAGATGAATTATTCCTTTTGGATTTCTTGTTTTTTATATTCTTGTTGCATGCATCTTTTGAAATCTTTTAATTTTCTTTCTATTGGAACCTTACTATGGTGTTTTTTTTTAAAAAAATTTAACAACATTCATGGCCTTTCTTTTCATTTTTACTTGTATAATGTAAGAGAGGAAAACACATTTCATTTTGAAAAATCTTTCTTTGTTTTTTGTTATTATAATTTTGTTGTACAATTCCAAATGCATGTATAAGTTTATCATAGTGGTAGTGTGCAACAACTTGGAGCCCAAGTTATTTAAGTGTGTTACAAAATTACATCAAATTATGCTCCCAACAAGAAAGGATTGTTTTCTATTTTCTATTTTTCACAACATGTTCCATTCAAATTCCCAACGACTTCCCATCAATAACCCCATTTTTTAATGAAGGGATCACACAAGAAGGCAATTGAAATGGTTTCGGTTGCCATTAGGGATGGGGGGGAGGGGAAAGACATTGTGGTGACCGAAAGGTTTTCGGTCACCCCATGTAGGTGGCAATCGAAAAAAATTCAGTCACTAATGACGATTGAATTTTTTTTTGTCACCATGAGGGCATGGTGATTGAAATTTTTTATGTCGCCATGGGGGCATGGTGACTAAATTTTTTTTGGTTGCCATTTGCATGTGGCAATTAATTTTTTTTCGATTGCCATAGTCATTTGGTGACTAAATTTGGTCACCATTGGATGGTGGTTATGTATTTTGGTCACCATAGATGGATATGTTGGCAAATTCAGTCACCATCGGATGGCGACTATGTGTTTCGGTTACCATAGATGGATATGCTAGCAAATTTGATTACCATATGGGAATCGTTAGATGGTGACTAAATTTGTCGAGCAACCATCCAATGGCAATCAAATTTGGAAGAAATTTTTTCAAGGTAAATGAGTTTTAAAATGCAATCCATGGTTTTTTTTAGCACCTCTATTTTCATTTGGGTTTTGTGTTTTTGGTTGCCCCCTTACAACCATTGCATGGAACCTTGGGTGAGTTGAAATGATCAAGTCCTTAGGATATGAATAGTTTGTTAGGCTAGATTAGTGGTTAGGTTAGGTTGGCTATCATCTTTGAAATTGAATAGACTTTGTTTTACAATTCATTATTACAAATTCTTGTTTTCTTTAATTCTTACTTGATTTCTATAGCTTTGATTATGTTTTGTGTAAATCATGCATGTTGTGAAATTCTTGCATGTATTTTTTTATTAAAAACTTTTAACACTGTAGTTTGTGGTTTTGATACATGAAATATTTATTAAGACAAATTTTCATTGTTAAAACAAGTACAAGATCAAAGATTCGTGAGGTAATGAACTTTACGTTCTATCAAGTTCTATGTAAACAAGTCATCCTAGATTTTTAAAATTTCAAGGTTGTTTGCGTGGTTTGCAAATGATATTGTGTTTTATTGTATGCTCTTTAATGCATTCAAGTCAACATGTTTTAAAGGTTGTGCCATTAGTTCATTATGGTAATGCCATGTATATTAGTACAAGTTGTGATATGAGAGATGAATTGATATGTCATTTATCATATATTCATAGTTTATATATTGTTGCAAATAAGATAAAATATCAAACACACATTATTGAAGGTGACAAAGGTAGACCATCACCTAGCCATAGGACTTTTGTAGAAGAAACACATATAACAAAGAAACAAAGGTCTACCTTTTTATATATAACACAACAACATGTCCATTATTAACAATAACTTGATATGCTTAACAATGAAATGCAACACTTTGTGATTGAAATGTGTCAATTCACCATTTTGATCTTGCTTGTGAGTTCATTTAAATCCCATTTTGAAGCTCTCGCATCCTTTTTTTGGGTGGGAACTAAGGAATGTGCTTTGGGCTCGCACTCAATTGAAAAAAATAAATTGATTGGTTCTTTATCCTTGATACCACTTAATAAACCTAGAGATAATCAACTCACAATTATTAATGTAATTTCCAATGCATGGACTTTAACAACATTCACAATAATACCCCTTTCATATCACATATGAAAAAACACTTCCTAGAAAAAAACTCACTTGGACTCTAACAACAACTTGCATACATTGTTAGCAATGAGTCTTTTCCAATTGAAAGTGATATCACCATTGATATCTGACACGACTTTTTTTCAATCTTGTTCTTACAACCACAACTAAAAAAAAACTAAAGTTCAAAATTCACACTAAAAGGTTGTGGTAGAATATAAAACAACGTTTTTTTTTCCCTCTTGGTGAAAACCCTAAATTGTATTAATCCAATGACCATCATATCCTCACATTATAAGCACACCTGATAGGCTTCAAATAAAAAATGTAAAAGTTCCTTTTCCCAATTTAATTAGTGTTGTGACTTACTTTGAATTCTGCACTAAATGCAGAAGCATACACTAAAACCTTCTTTGGAACACATCCTTGGAGAACACACATGGACAATTTACATAGGAACATATCTCTACAGTTCCAACAAATAGACCAATCAATGGCATTCCAATGTCAATAAAGCTACTTACCCTTTCAAATTGCTTGAAAAATGTAGTGTGGCCCTAATTTAAACCATGATTTGTTTTGACCTGGTATGACCTCCTCATGTCATATGGGGCACACCAAATGTGTACATAGGATGCAAAGTCAATGCCAGAACTACTCCACAACACCACAACATGAGAGAGAACTACTATACACTAGCACAAGCATTAAGCAAACCCACCAAGGTCAATTGATCTGGCTACACTTTTTGCATGTTGTAGGATAGTTATAACTCCTGTTGTTGCCCACATTTCAGGTGACCAATGTAATGTTGCTGCTGTTCTTGTCCAAGCTTTGAAGGGGCTCAAAGATGCCCCTCATAGACGAGCTTTTAGATAGGCAAAATGAACAAATAAATGCTGCTTCACAGATGGAGCACGAGCCAAGACGAACACCAAAGTCAGCAACACAAAAGACTTTCAATGTGTCGTTTAGGATCTTGTCAATGCAAGGCAAAATGGCCACGGATGGAGCCAAAATTTTTGTCAACGTTGCTAGGCTGCTCCACAACATTGAGAAAAAATCTTGCTTCCAGAACAGTTCAGACATCCTTCTCTATTTCTGACTACTTAATGTAGAAATTTTGATGATTTCCATAAAGAAAGCCCCAAAGTATGGCAATTAAAAAAGTCACAAACTCAGTGAATTAATAGCCCTTTTTGGTTCTTTTTTCTATCAAAATAAATCACTGGTAGGGATGCGGTTGCAAACTTTGAATCATTAACCACAAAATCTGAAGGATCTTCAAAACCTGTATCAGGCCACAATTAAAAGTCTCAGAGTTAGTGACAATGCCTATATACATTTTTTAATACATGATCCTGTCATTTAATTTTGGTCCATAGCAGTAATATATCTCAACTTATGACTCAGGAATAAATATGAATTTGACCATACACCTCATAATAGCATGGAACAATGGACAATAATAAACAGAACATATAAAGTTGGAGAGTAGGTTCTAAAGAGAATAAGAGATCTTGCACCATAATTAAGTAGCATCAAGACTGCAAATAACCCATCAAGTGGTGGTGCTCAACTTTGACAGGCAAGCAAAACAACCACTGAACAATCCAGAACAACTACTAAAAGCAAGCCCACAATCAAGCCAAGATTGAATTCAAGCTGGAAGTGCCTGTGGAAGTACTTCAATTGGTCACAAAGTGACTACACAGATTGAATGATCCGCAACAAGTTCTGAAGCCCTCGAAGGAAAAAAGTTTGCATTACCTAAAATTCAAGCACCATAAAACATCTGGATTTGAAAATATGAGTCACAACAGATTTATCCAAGAAACCAGGAATTTAAATTAGATGAGAAACATCTTGCAGGTTAGCTGTAGGCAATGGTCATGGGAATGTTGCACAACTTGTACATGTAATATGGGCAATTGCATACTGATGGAAACATGTAAGCACTCGTTATCCATACCTTATCCAAAGTTTTCATCCTCATCAATGTCTGATATTTAAAATGAAGTGCTGCTTGTATGGTTCACTGCATTATGTGGTCCTTCTGGCTTGATAAAGCTGCTGGAGAGACGGAGAGTGTCATGTTGCAAAAATTCTGAGTGAATTTGCTGCTGGTTATCAAGCCCTGTCTGTGCCTGTTGCAGTTGCTGAAGCTGCTGTGAATTAAGGGGTTGGCTTTGCAGATGATAGAAGTGCTGTCCACCCAAATTCTGGCCACTGCTGTTATTTAACTGTCCTGTTGCCACCTTCAAACGCTGCACCTCTTCTCGCAGCGCATCATTTAAAGCTGCATTCCACTCAGCAAATTCAGCACACTATAGTGCAAAACCCCTATTCCACTCCACAAAGTGATATCTGCCTGAGGACACTACTCTCATCAAAGCCCCAGTTCCTCATCTGCTCACATCTGAATGGACTCATCAAATATGATTTCTCTGAAAGTGCAGCTAGAGCCCAATTCTACAAGAGAGATAACAATCAAACAGGTATACCATCCCGCAACTGGGCTTGCTGCTCCATAGACTGCAGTCGCAACTTCAGCTCACTATTTTCAGCGGTCAGGCCTGATGAATCTTTCTGCAACTCAGCCAAACACAACCAAACCACCTGCCTAAAAATTTGTGGCAAGTTTCAGAACAACATGTAACTATAAAAGATTGTACTCTACTCCTTGCTTCAAGCAGCTCTAAAATAACCACTAGTAGCCCTCCTTTACTCTGAACCCTCAGTATGAACTAAAAATACACAACAAAGGTCTACTGCAAAACTAAAAACAGGAAAGTTGACCAATACATAGTACCATTACCTGACTACAACAAGAAAGCTTCATTCACCCTAATTAGATAATACGCAAATTCTAAGAGCCAGAGATCTTAATTTACTTCACCATTCCCTGTCATCACTGATCCACAAGCAATAAACATTTGTAATCTGCACCAAAGTGGGATAGAAGTTCATCACACATGATATTAAATGTCAGATTTACAGATATTTCAGAAAGTCCCACATCAGATCAAGGGTACGAAGCTAACATATTCAAACCCATCTCAGACTTACATACTCTCTATCTTTCATAGCCATCATAAGTGAATGCACTGTGAGCACGAAGGGATTGATAACATGTTGACCAACAAAATACCTGAGGAGATACACAAATTCTCTGTAAACCACTTCTGGTCCCAACAAATGCCATGGGTAGACCTAATACCAGCAAAGGTGGAAGAGAAAAGCTATGGAAGTGAACGAGTGTGCTCTTATTGACTTCCACAGGAATCTTCAGCAGACCCAAAACATCACCAAAGATCAGGTGACTTGGTGGTGGCAGACTTAGTCAGACAAATGAGAGCTCACTGGAAGCATTAGGACAAGCTGGCAACAGATTCCAAGAAGCAGCCATTCTGAATTCCTCAATAAGCACTTGCTTTGTCCCCAAAGTATTATGTCCAGGCAGACTGACATTTGAAACTGGAGAGAAAGTTTAAATTATCTTCAACAACAAATCATGAGTATCTTAACTCAAGCTCTGCTTCATAATATTGACTATGGTTGAAGGTACAAAGGACGGATCATACCTGTAACATGGTTAGCTGTGCAGATAGTGTTGTTGCCTCTGTCTGCAGGGTTTGCACCTTGCGTTCCAACTCTGAAATGTACCGCATCTTTCGCTCCTTAGAGCGAGCTGCAGATTGTCTGTTGGCCAAAATCCTGGACTATGCCAAAACCTCAATGTAAGGTGTCCCTCACATTAGGATACCATGCCCAATAGAGTGAGCGATAAACTGGGACAACTCTATCACAAGCTATGCAGGATAACAGAGAATCTGCCTTGAAATGTTCAAACTGACAGCTCAATAGCAGCTGCTAGTCGTTTAGCTCCAATGAGAGGGTAAGGAAAGAATTCAACAACAGAGATAGTGAGCGCTTTGTTGCAAACTGAATCCCACCAACAGACGAAAGACCATCTGGAAGGGACAAAGAATCATACCTCTTCGCTCGTTTTGGATCAATCAGGGCAATGTCAGCAAGCTTGTCAGAAGACATCACCTTCTTGACATCGACGCCATCAAATTCGCCAGTTAAGAGATCATGCTTGAAGGAGGTTGAGCCATCCATAGAGTTACTGTGTTGATGTCGCGCTCGCCGTATATCTGAGGCAATGGAGCTGCCAGATGCTATGGCAATACTGGAGCGACCACCATTGGAAACTGCCGGCACTCCATCCATTGAGGGACTCATTGAGTGGTATGGAGGAACCAGTGGCACAATGCCCCTATCTCCAGAAGCCTTCGCACCTGAAATGCCCGATGTAGCACTGAAACTGTTGATTTGCTCCATGTCAATGTACATGGAGAAAAGGTCCTCAGTGTCATCCGAAAGGGCAGGCATTTCGGAACAGTGAAATCCAAGGTCGCGCTCAAAAGACACATCCTCGGGTAAACGGAATGCAATTTCTGACTGAGCGCGGCGGTGACCCCTTTGTCGGGGAGGAGTATCAGGCATTCGATTAACATCGTTGCTGAAATTGTGAGCTGGAGTTGGCAACCGACCAGGCCCTGATGCAGAAGAAGGTCCTGGTGATGTCACATCTTGCATGGGAACATCGACTGAGTACGAGTCTCTCGTTCTCGTAGACGACTCTGAGACAGAAGGGGATGTCTCCCTCTTGACCGTGAAAGCATGTGTGGGTGAAGGATAACCGACATAGCGAGACTGATGCCGTTGCGACTGGGAAGGATGCGGAGGATGTGTAGCTACATTGCTGTTGGTGTTGGTTCCTGAGCTCTTAGCAGCGCTTGTGGCAGCGAAGTCTGACTGAAGGCGCTCGACAAACGCCTCGTAGCCATCCCCCAACCCATCCATCTAGTCCTTTCGAGTGATGCCACGCCGTGTACCCCTTCTATTGCCTCGCAAACAAACTTCTGAATGCTGAAACTAGGCTGAAACCCCTGCTCACAACACTAACTTACATACACTGATGCCATCTTGCACTTCCGACACCGCTTGTTGCTCAGAAGTAATCGCCAGATCTACTACAGACCAAAGTGATTCCAAGCGACTGGTCAGTACGCATCCCACATTACCGCACATACTTTCGCGCTCTGTTCGCGGAAACCTGCCACAATGTGTAGGAACTAGGAACCAGGACGAAAACTCTGTGCGAAACGCAAACCCTATCAACAGACTGTCGACTTCTCAAGGCGGCGACTTGGCATCAAACACAAACCCCAGTCTGAACGTGGACCAAGGAAGTAGAGAGGCAAAGTTTATACGGGTAAAGACGAAAGAAAATCGGGGTGAGACTCCCTATACCGAAAACTCCTAGGATCCGTGCTTTCTTTCAATCAGTTGAAAAAGACCAGAACGCTGTACCCAAGAGAGGACTTACACACGCCAGTGCAGCGACCGCGTAAAGTATCATCCGGGCAAAGTGCATACAAACTTTGTATCTGATTGTGGCTGGTTTACGTTGGTTCCGTGAGAAAGAGGCCAAGGATTTTGAGAGGGTTGCACGTGTAGGGTAAAAATCAGTGGAGAAACCGAGGTGAAACAGGAGGGGGGCAGTATGAAAAACGAAACGCCCTCCCAAAAATGGAGAAAACAAGGCAAACAGATACACTGCAAAATTTCTGGCAGGTGATTTATGTTTTTTTTATTAAAAAAACAGGCTTTGAGAGAAAACCATTAGAACATTCCTAATAATCTGGCCAGTTTTTTTTTAGAGTAGTGGAACGTTGTGTTACCAGGTGGAATATCTGGGCGGGCTTTTTAAAAAAAAATGTAATCCTGGCTGGTTTTTGTTCCTTGTGATACCCGGTGAATATCCGATGGGTGCCTGTTGGGAGTCACAGGATTTGTGCCTGTCCTCCACACCCTCAGCTCCACCTCAGGGGCTCTTATTCCCCTCCAGCTTTACCCAACGCTACAAACGATCTATTGCAACTCCGTTTGAAGATAGTCAGTATTCCTTATATCTTTACAAGGCGTTGCTGAAGTCAATAACATTCTAAAGGTCCCTTCAGACCAGCAATTAACCGCAAAAAGTTAGGGCACAATTATAAGGTACTATTTGTTGATGAGGTGGTGTTTTATTGATAGGTACCCTATTTCTTTTTCCTATCATTGTTCAAGCTTATAGCATCATGTGCAGAGATACCCTATCATTGTTACAATATGATATCTTCGTTCATGATGTGTGATCAAAAGTTAACATTAATGCCTATCATTATTTTGGCAAAAAAAGATTTGTCATCTTCAATTTTGTTGATGCTTTGTCATGATGTTGTTGTCTCCAAAGTGACAATATGTTTTTTTTGCTTCATTCTTGTTGTTTTTGAAAAAGTTTTGCAATTTGCTACATGCTAGAATTCAATTTGTTGTTTGTGAGAGCTCATGTTTCGATCATCACAAAGCTTACTTGTGTGAGGTTCTTTTTCATAACATTTGATTAAGAGTTGAAGCTTTGCTTATGTGATTTTTTTTGAGAACATTTGATTGAGAGCTGAAGCTTTGCTTGTGTGAGGTTTCTTCGAAAGCAATTATCTCGAAGGGAATCTATGTGCTTTTGTCATCAAGGCGTTGTGATTGATGTAGTGTTTTTGTGAAATTTGTTTGAAAGCATTCAAAATTTGAATCATCTCAATTTGAAGGAAGTTTTTACGTGTTTGTTGTCAAAGTTTTACAATCGTATTGGGAGCATGTGCATTTCTATCATCAAAATTATATGATCAAAACTCTACTTGAGAGCAATCATCTTGGAAGGAGTCTAGGTGATTTTGTTGTTATGGCTTTGTGATCGAAACTTTGCTGATGTGAAGTTTCTTTGAGAGCATTCAAGGCTTCAATCATTTTGGAAGGAGTTTGTGCATTTTTTTCATAGTTTCAAAACTCCATTTTTTTATTGGTTTTCTTCCAAGAAAAATCTTCCTCCCTCTTTTGTTTGTTTGTCTATTTTGTTTTCTTTTTTCAAGTTTTGCATATCTTTACTATCATGATGCCAATAAAGATGTGTTTATTTTTCTAATTTTTACAAATCATCATACGATTGAATGAGGTTCTAATTTTTTGTTTTGAAAATCAAAACGATGTTGATGTGGATTTTTTGGGAGGTTTCTTGCCATTTGACAACAAGTATTTGTTCCAAGCTTGGAGGAATGCCATGGTCTTGGACTTTTGAAGTTTTGATGACAAAGGAGATGGGCAATTAGGTGAAGACTATAAATATTACTTAGTACTTGAACTTTCTCATGACGCAATATGATGATGAACAATGGGTCAGGCACTTTCAAGTTACCAAGGAGGTTTTTTTACAAATCACATAGAAACTACGACCTTCAATGGAGAAAAAAAACACAAAACATAAGGTTTGTTATTCTTGTTGGCATTCAAGTTACTTACTTTTTTTCAAACTTGCCCATGGTGTTGATTACTTTGAATGTAACAAAATATTTGCAATTGGGAAGCCTTTTATGAACATGGTGTTACATGAGTTTGTTTTTAATGTCAACATTGTGTTCAAAGGCCAAATTTGTTGGCCATGGGAGGAATAACTATTTATAGTAATGATGGGCTTCAAAGATTGGTGTGGCCTCCCATATGTTCATGGTGTAATTGACTACACACAAATTCACATACAAAAGCCCAAGGGTGTTTTTATCTTTTAAGTCCCAAGCTCACAATATACAACTACAAGCTATTATTATTCATGGAGTGATTTCAAGATGTTTTTATGGGAATGCTAGGATCTATAAACAACTTTAGAATTTTTCAACTATTTAGCTTCTACTAGAAGGCGACATACAATGGCCTCTTCAACTTTGAGCATGGTTTAGAAAATGGCATTCACCCCTACATTTTAATGGACAATGGATATCCATGTATACCTTTGCTCATGATTCCCCATAAGCAAAGCGTAAATGTTAAATTACATATTGTTCTAGAAGCACTTGCTAACAAACAACTCTCTAAATGGGGAAGATCATCATCGAAAATGCATTTGGCATTCTTAAAAAAACATCCAGAAAATATGTTCTTGAAAAGCAATTTGCATATATTTCATGCATGTGATGTTGTTGCTTGTTGTTGCATGTTATATAATCTCATTTTGGATGGGCACGATGTTGATGTACATGCTTTGATACTTTAATTGGAACAAGAGGATCATTAAAGCAATGTTATAATACAACATCAAAATAACATGATGGATGTAATATTGAATCAAGCAAACCCCATTTAAAAAGGTAATGAAATTTCAAGATCTAACCAACAACTAATTGTTCAAACTTTTTTAGGGAATAAACAAACACATAAACAATGAACAAACTTGAATAAACTGCCTTTGAATTAAACTGAATGTTGAAATTTTCTTTGATTCAAATTGGATTATTTTTCTATAGGTGAATTATTGAATTGTTGAATATCGCCATCTTCAAATTTGGCGCTCTTATTGAAATTGAATTGAATTCATTTAGCTATAATTGCAATATATTTAAATCTAAAATTAATGCATTAACTTCATTTAATTTAAATGTAAGCCCCTTAAAATTGGTTCATTTCAAAACTTTAACTTGGAATTGTTGCATCAACTTCTTGTATTTCAAATAGTCAGCTAATGAACACATGATTTTCTTTTAATGAATTAGTACATTAATTTCATGTAGCTTAAACCATAATCAAATTAAAATTTAAAATGGTCAAGTATTCAAATGTGTTGTTGCATTGTATTTGTTTAGCTCAAATGATAATCAAATTAAAGTGGAAATGGAAATGAATCTTCAAATGAATTATCACAAATTAAGTTCATCTAGTTTAAATGGCAAGTTCATTCAAATAGAAATAATCAATATGTAATCAAATTGTTTCATTAAATTCACTTAACTTAAATGGTAAACTCATAAAACTAAATTTCTTTTCTTTGCATTAATTATTTTATTGATTTTCACATGGTTATTAAAATTTTCAAATGGTAATTTGACTCAATGGATCAATTTAACCCAGTTTCACATGAATTGTAGAATTATTATTATTCATTTGTATATTGATTATTTAGTGTTAACTGCTCATCAAATGATGATTCATAAATGTGAATTAGAAGTGGCATTTTTGTTTTATCCTTGATGAAAACACGACACATTATAAAACTCATATTTGAAAAAACGTCCACCATTTTTTTGTTAATCTTGTAAATTCTTTATCAATCTCCTTTAGATACTTTAGATGTTCCTTTAATGTCTCCTCTTGAACTTGGTACAATTATTATCAATGTTTAGTTGAATATTGTTGATCTAGTTCACAAGGATGTCGCTATGTTTATTTATGGCCTTGATGATTGTCATGAAAATTGACATATGTTTCCTTTTGATTCATATATTTTCATGAATTGTCACTGTGGCAAGTGTTGGCTAGTTGTTAGCCTTTCATATATGTTGTGAAATTTGAAGATTCACCAAGGTGGATGATTGGAGGGCATTGAGGTTACATGGTGATCAACTAGATTAATGTACTTTCTAGATAATTAAAAGCCACTTTAAGGTTCATGATAGGAGGACAATGAGAAATACATGGTGTAAAAGACCATGAAAAATCATTCAAAAATAATTGCACTTTTCAGATTAATTCCTAGATTGAAACTTCTGCTAAACTATTACACATTTGATTGTCTTTAGGAAAGTTAACTTTTCCCATCAACTCCTGCATGAAAAAATAAATTGATTACACATGGAAGTGTTCCTCTTGATGTTAATCATTATGTTGTGTGTCAATTCCATCTCCTTGTGCATGAAGGTCCTTTACATGCATCATAACATCAACTTGTATTTCCCTTAGAATGTTTGAATAACATTGTAACAACCATCATTGAATTGTTTTGGCAAATGGAGTTTATCATATTTTGTTGTAAATAAATCCTAATAGGATGTGTTGTGACATGTGCCTTTGTGATAATCAAAACTCCTCTCATAATCACCATTGACACAATTCCATTTATTTTTACATATTTTGCCGTTTTTCAGTGTTTTGGAATGTGTTTTAACCTATAGGTCCTATGACAACTTGTTCCATCTTTCTATGGTAAGAACTATGTAAGTTTTTAAATTGACAAGCTATTTCAAATAGATGCATTCCTTGTGTTTGTTGTTGATCAAAATTTTGTGTTACATGATGAATATGAATGACATTTATACATATTCAATAATGTTTTAAATATTTAAATGGATGAGACATTATTTTTTAATGACACTAGCGAACATTCATGTTTAATACACAAAAATTCCATAAATTTATGCAAAATTACATCACGATAATTGCATAGATTTAGTTAAAATGTAAATAGTATGTACTTGATATTAAAACATCATAAGTAAAAAAGACACATCATTTATATAAAAGTAATATGTACATTTTTTGTGACATTTTTACATTTTGAAACCCACTGATTTTGCACATATGTATTGTTTTATGATTTTCACAAGGATTTTATTGAAATTTCATGATATTGAAAGTTTGTGATGTTGACATATATTTATTAAATGCAAAATTGTAGTATCACCATTGGACAAAGTGGACAAAGGTGTAGTGAATGGATAGAAGGCAAAGTCATGATAAGACATAGTGGTAGCATAAAATTGAATGATTAGGATTGGTTGGTGGACAATTTGAATTGATGTTCATGGCAAGAAATTTCTAGGAAGGATTGTCAAAGGAGTTTTGAGTTGGTGACCATTACAAAGTGGAGTATTTTCTTAGGAGTAGGGAAGTTCATGAGAAAAGTGGAAGGAAAATTTTGATGGAAAACACTTGTGTTTCTTTATATTGGTTTTGTTTCTATTTTTGTTTCATATGGTTTGAATTAGGTTTCAAATTTTTTGCGAGTGTAATATTAGTGCATATATGGATTTTGGAATGTAGTTTTGTTTATGTTTATTTTTTAATTTGTGTAATTTGTTATTATTACTAACTTTGAATGTTTGGAAATAATATATGGAAATAATTTTTTTAATAAAAAACCAATGTTAAAAAAATAATGTTTTTCATATACATTGCATCTACAACATCCATTTCTAACTACATTATATAATCATGAGATGAATTTTTTTTTGTTATAGAAATGAACAAATGATTGTTACATAGACAATTGAAATGATGTAAAGATTTGGATGTTATCACTAGAAGAAAAGTGTCATTTTGAGATTTCATTTTGTGATTATAAGACATTTGCAATCAAGATTTATAACTAAAATTGATTTAATTGCATAAATGAAATCACACTCAACATCTAGTCACAACATGACATCACCAAATCAACCATGAATTATGTATACAATCAATGTATACATGTTCATCCTTGGACCATTCATATATCATTTGCAACTATCAAATATCCACACATTATTTGTCACATGTCTTAAATTAAGGTAATTTTAAAGCAATGATTTTAAATGTTGAAAAAAGTCCATGCCATCAAATTCCAATGACTTGTGATGGTGCCACTTGGCGATACCAAAATCCACCATTTTTCACTATGAAGAATCTTGGGTGAATTTTTAAAAATTATTCAAACATTGATTTTGACCATCCATTATGAACATTTATTTTTAATGATCCTAGATTGTGACACATGACCCAATTGAAATTTGCCATGTGGCATATTAACTATATTTTGGAAAAAATCAAATGAATATTATTTGAGTAAGTAGGTAGGTAGGTACATAGGCCTATGTATGTAAGCAGGTACGTAAAACTAGGTAGGTAGGACATACCTACTTACCTATTTACATAAATAATAAAAACTTATGTACCTATTTATTTACCTAGGTAGGTAGGATGGTAGGAAGATAGATGGGCTTAAAAAATACATGTATATAATGTTATTTCATTTTATGTTTTGCTTTTAGGGTTAAGCTTTTTTGAACTCATCTCCATTGCTAGCATGTTCTTTAATATGAAAACATAAGAAAAGGCACCTTTGTTAAATAATTTCCAAGATGAAAAATGAGGACAAAATGTATGGTCTAATTTTCTAGTTGCACTTTAATTGCAATTTGAGTTGCAACTATAGATTTTAACCCATATGTTTTGTTTTCCTTTATCATCTTGGAAATTATATAATTAAATAGGTAAATAGGAAATTAATTATTAAGAAATAATTAATTAACCATTAATTAATTACCTACCTACCTACTTACCCACTTACAAACCTACCTATAATTACCTACCATTATTTAATTATTTAATAATAGACCTAACATTCACTTTTGCTTCATTATTTTATTAACTAATCAATTAATTCATAATCATAATTCATCAACAATATGTAATCATTTTATGAAATTAATTAATTGGTTATTATTCTAATTCTAAATATAATCAAATTATCAATATTATTTTTAAAAATTTAACTTTTAGGAAATGAGTTATCAACTAAATAGATAAATAATTTAGTTATTGATTGAATATTTAAAATAATAAATAAATAATATTTAATATTAACTTATGTAATTATTAACTTATTTAGTTGGTAAATAACATTTAAAAATATATTCGGTTTTCATTAGTCATTAATATTAAGTAAATAATTTATCTCATGAATATTGAATTATTTAATATTTAATAGCTCAATAACTACTAGTTAATTTGATATTTATAGACCATAACTCTTGATTAGTAAAATAAAATTATCAGATAATTAATTGAATATTAATTTATAATTATTTAAATCATTAATTGAAGTATTAAATAGCTTTAAATAAATTATAATTCGATTTGTAAATATTAAATAGTAATTCTGAACTTATGAACTAAATAGGAAATTAATTTAATTAATCACTAATAATAACTAGATAATTGAATTACTAACTGAAGTATTAACTAACTTTTTAATAAAATTTAAACTGATTAGAAAACATTGATTATCATTTCTGAACTTATGAACTAAATAAGAAATCAATTTAATTAATCAGTATTAATACCTTTGATAGTTGAATTTGTGACATTTTAATTAATATTTTAATAAGCTACATAAACATTTATTTTGTATTTACCATAATTCTTGATTAGTATATATTAATGATTATGTAATTAAATTAAAACTAGTTAATTACTAATTAACTTATTCATTAGTTATTTAAAGCTTGAAATTAAAATTTTATGAAATAAATCAGTAAATGTTGAATACTATATACTAAAATATTTGATTGGTTATATAAATAGATTAAATTATTAATAATTCTATTTTAAAGTACTTAATGATTATTTAGTACTAAATTATAAAATAGTAATAAGGAAGTTTAATCAATTAATTATTATTCCATAGTTTTCATTGTAATCAATTAATTGTTAATACTAATTGATCAATAAT